>Ga0247841_10002029_pt1 | contig 42139 bp, 34 predicted proteins | sample LaCruzMarch2015__2_FD_192410 | JGI IMG/M metagenome (GOLD analysis project Ga0247841, IMG submission 192410) | Freshwater microbial communities from meromictic Lake La Cruz, Castile-La Mancha, Spain - LaCruzMarch2015_18m | ecosystem: Environmental > Aquatic > Freshwater > Lake | place: Spain...
CAGTCGCGGGGCCGATCGAGTTTTTCGTCCGACCACTCCGGCCATGGCGGCGGATGTGACGGATCATCTCTGGACGTTTGGGGAACTCTTGGCATACCCCGCGGCCTGTCAATGAAATGGGGACACTACCGAGAGGCCTAAGTCAATAGCTATTCTTATCATCTCCCCAAAACGGCCATTCTTCGGGATCGCAGGTCGTCAGAACGGTTTTTCGTGCCGGCCTCTGAAGCGTATAACTGCTCAAGCATTCCATAGACCTCTATTTTCTCGGCAAAATATCACATACTTTATCGGCTCCTTCATGGAGAGATTTGAGCGGGAGGGTGGGGCACAAAGAACTCCTTTGACCGGCAATTCCTAAGGCTCCAATCACCAGGATAATTCATCCCCGTTACCTTTCACAGCCTAACTGTCATTGGATCACCGAGAAGGTCGTGGCGGGTACGCGTACTTTTATTGAAAAGACAGAGGTTCGTCCCCCTTCATGGCCCTGACAAAGTAGGGATACAGAAATGTAGGAAAAGGGTCTCCAGGTTAACAATCTCAGCCCGTTTACCTGATTAACTAAACAAGGTTCATTTTGTAGTGTTTAACGTGGCATATCAGAAGGTTAAGCCACGTTATAGGTTAAGTACTTGAAGTCAGTGAGAATTATCAACTTGCGTACAACTTTTCTGAGACGAAGTTAAACAATATCGCATAGTTATTGGTGGAGGCGGCGGGAATCGAACCCGCGTCCGAAGACCTTCAGCACAAGACGTCTACATGCTTGTTCCGAGTTTTTTTGTCTCGTCTGGGTGGACCCCCTCGGAAGCGGTTCCACCCAGACCAGCCTGCTTGATGTTTCGTCTCCTCTCCAACAGACACGGAGATTCGACTATCCTGCTGACCTTCGCCCCTTCCGCCCCCACAGGAGAGAAGCGGAGAGACGCCAGCCTTACGCGGCTAGAGCGTACTCGTAATTATCGGCGAGTATATTTATTCCCGGCGGATTAACGAGTCACCGGAGTGCTCGGCATGCAGCCTTGACCTCAACTATCCCCGTCGAAACCAGGTCGCCCCCTTTCGGTGAACATGTTGACACACTAACTGTGACAACTTGGTAAGAATGTTGTTTCTACTGATTCTGATTCGCCAATCTTGTGACCGCGAAGCCTGTTATGAGTTGGCGATCTTGTAATAACTCTCTTTTAAGCGTGCGATTCCGAATGCAACTCAAGTCGTGATCCCAAGAATGACACTGGATATTCACCGGCCTCACGGTATGCGAATGGGCTCATCCTCGCGCCGTACGTTCCAATCAGCCAGGTTACTCGTTTGAAGGCGAGTCGGCATCAGGACTCCCGATGTCGATACTTGGCTAGCCGCTCCAACTCGCGCCTCTGGTCTTTCTTCCTGATCGCTTCACGCTTGTCAAAGGCTTTTTTTCCTCTTGCAAGCGCAAGCTCTACCTTCACCCTACCACCCTTGAAATAAAGTTTCAATGGTACAAGGGAAAAACCCTTTCCCGTGACTTTGCCCAGGAGTTTTTTGATCTCCTTTTTGTGGAGAAGGAGCTTGCGTTCCCGTAAAGGGTCGTGGTTTTCTTTATTGGATTGTTCATAGGAAGAAATGTGGGCGTCAATGAGGAAAAGTTCACCCGCCCGGAATTTTCCGTAAGAGTCGGACAAATTAGCCTTGCCATTGCGAAGAGACTTTACTTCAGATCCCACCAGCGAGATTCCAGACTCAAAGACATCCCCGATTTCAAAATTGAAGTACGCCTTCCGGTTCTTGCAAATAATTTTAGTGTTCTCATTTCGGGTCATTTCTTGTCGCTATGACTGGTCCACAAAATAGTCTTTCGGGAAATGTTTTTTGATCCATTCCTCCAGAAAACCGTGGATGTCCAGTGCATCCTGCATCTCAAAGGCCTGCTGGGTCAATTCAACGCATTCATCCATGTTTATTGAACGGATCAGTTTTTTCACCATTGGAATGGCCAGCGAATTCATGGAAAGTTCATCGATGCCAAGTCCAAGGAGGATAGGGATATTAACCGGCTCGCCTGCCATCTCACCGCACATGGCCACTTCGATCCCTCGAGCGTGTCCGGCTATTGTTACTTGCCGGATCAATCTTAACACGGCAGGGTGGAGGGTGTCATAAAGGTAATTCACGTGTTCGTTGACTCTGTCGATCGCAAGCGAGTACTGTATGAGGTCGTTGGTCCCTATGCTGAAGAAATCCACTTCTTTCGCGATGAGATCAGCAATCGCGACAGCGGCCGGCACCTCAACGAGTACTCCAACCATGACGGAAGGATTGAATTCCTTATTCTCGCCGGCCAATTCATCTCGTACTTCTTGCAGAATTTGTTTGGCAGCGCGCAATTCCGGTAGACATGAGATCATGGGGAACAGAAGCTTGCAATTCCCGTGAACAGCGGACCGCAAGATGGCCCTGAGTTGGGTCTTGAAGATATCTACTCGAGCCAGACAAAGGCGAATGGCCCTGAGGCCGAGAGCAGGGTTTGTTTCATGGCTCACCTGAAAATGTGCGGCCATCTTGTCACCGCCGATGTCGAGAGTACGGATTGTCACCGGGTCCGGTTTGTTGTGTTCCAAGACTTGGCGATAAACCTCATACTGCTCTTCCTCTGAAGGCAAATCCTTCCTGCCCAAGAACAGATATTCCGTCCGAAAAAGGCCTATTCCTTCCGCTCCGTGACTGACGGCGATTTCGACCTCGTCGAGCAGTTCAATGTTGGCCGTTATCCTTACGGTCCGGCTTCCATCCCGGGTGACGGCAGGCAGGCGACCGAATGCCATCAAAGACTGATGATACTTCCGGTAAAGGTCCTGCCGCTTACGGTATCGGAATATGGTTTCAGGATCAGGATTCAGGATGGCAATGCCCGTGCTGCCGTCAACTATTATGGTATCGCCCGTCTGGATGAGCTTGCTGACCTTCTCAAGGCCGGTCACGGACGGTATTTTCAGAGACCTGGCCATGATCGCTGTGTGGGATGTCCTGCCCCCCATGTCTATGGCGACGCCGAACACATTTTCTTTCTTGATTTGAGCCGTGTCTATTGGGGATAGATCGTGAGCCACGATCACGGAATGCGGAGGCAACTGGTGCATTTTGCTCTTCGATGTGATTCCCATAAGGATCTTGAGCACTCGCTCTCCGACAAAGTGTATATCCCGTGCCCTTTCCTTGAGGTACTCATCCTCAATGGTGTCAAAGGCTGAGGTGATTTTCATCATCATTTCAGACAGAGCCCATTCGGCGTTCTGTCTTTCCGATGCGATCACCGCCTTTGTGCCTTCGAAGAACATCTTGTCATGAAGTAGCAGTATGTGGGTATCCAGTATGTAGACATGGTCGCAGAGTGGATGATCAATGTCGATGCCGTTCCGGATATCCTTCAATCGGTCGACCGCAGCCTGGACTGCGGATTCGAACCGCTCTATTTCAAGTGGGACTTCCTCGGAGCTTATAATTCGCCTGGGACACATATCAGTGGTCAGCCGTTCTATAACCGCGGCCTGGCCTATACCTACCCCGCCGGCAACACCGACGCCCTTAATGTAATAATTTTCTAGCTTATCGTCGAAACCGGACAAATCAGACCTCTTTTTTTGTCAAATTTCATTGGATTCGTCATGCTGAATCAAGCGGTGTAACTCTTTGATAGCCTCGATGGAATCAGGACCCTGTGCTCTCACCAGAATTTCGCTTCCAGGCGTTGCGGCAAGGAGCAGCAACTCAAGTACACTTCCCGCATCAACTTCGATGTCGTCCTTCACCAACGTGACCTTGCAGGAAAAATTCTTCATAGCCTGAACCACCATTGTAGCAACCCTGGCATGCAGCCCGAACTGATTCCCCACTATTAACGTCCTTTCCACCACTTCGCCTTCGCCGGCCATTAAAACCGTATCCCCGTTTCAGCCAGAATCAACATCATCAGTGACGCCAGAGAAATCAGATAAGCAACAACTGCCAAGGGAACCTGTCGCTTCAGCATCAGCGCGCCTGCAACACCGCTCAGAACGACTAGCGTGCCTCCAATCCAGGGACCAACTTCTCCTGGATGGGATTGTTGAAACATCTTGGCGGAGAAAACCACCAATCCTGCGGCAACTCCTAACCCCAGGGCCAAAACTAATCTGGCGACTATCATGGCCCGGTCCAAAGTTTGAGAATGCAACGTCTGCAGGATGTTGAGCCCCTGTGTCCAGCCCCTGCTAAACCCCAGAAAACGGGCCAACAGGTTTGGGACATTATAGATAACGAGCACCGCCATACTCCCTGCCACAGACCCAAAGAAACACAGAGTGATGATCACACCGAAAATCGCGGCCAGAGGTTTTACATGACCCCAGAAAATGTGATCACCATGGGCGGCCAAGGTCGACATTATGAGCTTTCGATACGGGAGCACTGCCGAGGCATCCATGTCGTGCTCCAATCGAGCAATAAGCCCGGCTAACAGTGGTCCCATTGAAGGTTGGGTATTCAGCCGCTCCAGATTTCGAGCAATTGCTGATTCTCGCTCCTTTCTGTCGGGAAAAAGTCGAGAAAGCGCCGGATAAATGCAAAAGACAAACCCTACGTTTTGCATGTTTTCGTAGTTCCAGAGGGTTTCAAGAAAAAAAGATCGCCAGAATACCTGTCGGTTCACCCCTCTCATCATGGTGGAGTCAAAATCTTGTCCAGGCATGTTAATCAATTAAACTACCCAGTCTGTCGTGTCAATGAGATGGATTCTTGTGCAACCACCAACAGCGATGTACTCTCTACTCACTAACATCCAGATACCCCTTTGGTGCGGAAAGACTTTGCTACCTATCCATAATCACATTTCGATCTCACATTTCCATGAAACTTGCCAAAACTGACTCCACCCTTGTGAAATGATTATTTCGCCATTCACCCTATTCAAATACCTTCCCGGTATTTGCCCAGTACGCTCTAGCTCTGAGGCTCAAAGTCTCGGACAGTGGGGGGAATTGGGACTCTCTTCATAGTTTGAGATTCCTGGGACTGCCCAGCGCCGTATGACTCTGTGTCAAAAAACCTCGTCAGTGCGGTGCACGAAGTAACGCAAAGCGTTAGCGCCAGCGAGCCAATGGTAATCAAACGCCATTTCCAAGCCGCCGTTACGACTACTCCCAACATCGTGTCGCCGGATGACGTCAGGTTCCTATGTGAAACGACCCGCATGACTTTCATGAACGCATTTGGAGCCTTGTCCATCAACTTCAATTATATCCTGAATCGTAGCATTATTTCAACTTTAGCGACACAGTCGCGCACCTTGACTTGTGGCACGACGCCTTATGTTGTAACAGAACTACGGACAAGAAATTTAGAATGAAGGCCGCCTGAATTTTGGGTTGAAACAAGGGAAAGAGTCTTGGCTTGGTTCAGAATGACATCTACCTGAGACTTCATCAAGTCATCGTTTCCAGCGCCGCATGTCGTGGCGCCATTTCAAGTAGTCAGCAAAATTAGGGTATTTGTCAATTGAGCCATTTTACAATTTGTAAAGCTCTGAAATGGGGTGCTATATTCAGAGGGTTCGAGTTCTTGGGAAATTGAGTAGCGGAGGTGGCGGCATTTATGTGGAAACTACTCAGCCTGCGCACTAGGGTGCTGCTGCTTCTGTTTGCGCTTGTCCTGATTTCGGTCGGAGGCGGTCTGACCTCCATGTTTCATTCCTACATTATGGACAAAGTATTCTCTTCTGTGATCGAATCGGACATAGAAGCCTTGCAGGCAGCGCAAGAACTTGAGGCCGCCCTGGTGATGCAGAAGGGCTACGTCACCTATTATTTCCAGGATGGAGACCCGGACTGGCTCGATGAACTTGAGAAACACCATTTGGGCTTCGAAAGCTGGCTTAGGAGGGCTCGGCAGTGGGCGGTCACCGATGCAGAGAGAGCTGTTCTGAATGAAATCGATTCGGAGTATATCCGGTACTGTTACTCACGTGACGAGGTGATAAATCTGTACAAGGAGGGTAAGCGAGAAGCAGGATACAAGTTACATCGGACCGTGCGCACCCAATTCTTTAAGATTATTCAACTTTGCAGGAAATTCAAGGAGTTGTACGAACAGAGCATCTTGGCAGCTCGGCAGAAAATCCGGGACCGTGTGGGTGTAATCAACGCCTCGACTCTCGTGGCTCTGCTGCTTGCCGTGGTATTGGCTTTCGTCCTGGGCTACATATTGTTCAAGGAGATTTTAGGGCCTATTCGGCAATTGGCCATAGAAACAGACGCTCGAAAGATCGGGGACGATGGTGACAACGAGGTCAAGGCTCTGAGTCGCCGTTTTCACAACTTGATCGACGACGTGGATCAGGCCAAGACAAAACTAAAATGGAGCCGTGAGCATCTTCAACAGGTGGAAAAATGGGCCCTTGTCGGTAAACTGGCAGCCGGCGTTGCTCATAGTGTGAGAAACCCCCTGACTTCAGTCAAAATGAGGTTGTTTTCTATGGAAAGGACCCTGGCGCTGTCCCTCAGCCAGAAGGAGGATTTTGAAGTCATCTCAGAAGAAATCCGCCACATCGACACTATTGTCGGCAACTTTCTCGAGTTTTCCCGACCGCCAAAACTGAAGATGCAGAGGATAAGCCCCTCAGATACGGTGGACATGGCAGTCCAACTGTTGAGACATCGCCTCGAATCTTACGAGGTGAAGGTTGAGGTTAAGCGTGAAGGAAGGCTTCGTGAAATCCAGGGAGACCCTGACCAGTTGAAGGAAGTTTTCGTGAACTTAATGCTCAACGCTTGTGAGGCCATGGTAGACGGAGGCTCCATTGTTATTCAAGAGGACGAAGGCGCCTCGGATGCCCTCGGCTCCGTGGCGATAATAAGAGTCAGCGATGATGGCCCTGGTGTGCCGGAACCAATTCAAGAGAAACTTTTTCAGCCTTTCTTCAGCACCAAGGAAGAGGGCACCGGTCTGGGGCTTAGTATCGTGGCCCGCATTGTGGAAGAACATGGAGGCTGGATCGATCTCAAGTCACGAGAGGGAGAAGGCGCCACTTTCGTGATCACTCTACCAAAGGGGGAGAAGGAATCGTGGGCAAAATCCTTATAGTAGACGATGACGCGCAGTTGCGACACAGTTTTGCAAAACTCCTCACGGCAGAGGGTCATGGGGTAAAGACGACTCCTACTGGAGAAGGAGGGCTTGAGGCGATAATGTCGAGCCTTCCGGATCTCGTCATCATGGATGTGCGTTTGCCCGGTATGGACGGGCTGCAAACTTTTCAGACCATGCACGAAATCCAGCCTAAATTACCCGTAATAGTCATGACGGCTTATGGAAGCACCGAAACTGCCATTCAAGCCACTAAGCTCGGGGCGTTCGATTACGTACTGAAGCCGTTCGATATTCCCGAGATGTTGACGACCATAGAAAAGGCTCTGGAAGCGGGCAGGTTTATGCGCGCGCGCGTCGAAGTGGACCCTGCGCCGGGAGCTGATTCTACGGAAGCGATTTTCGGGCGCAGCAAGGCGATGCATGAGGTTTACAAGGCCATAGGCCGCGTGGCTTCGACTGACGCCACTGTCTTGATTCGGGGAGAATCCGGGACCGGGAAAGAATTAGTCGCCAGAGCGATCTACCATCACAGCGTCAAAACTGACAAGCCATTTCTGGTGATTAACTGCGTGGCCATTCCCGAAACCCTCCTGGAGAGCGAGCTTTTTGGTTACGAGAAAGGGGCCTTCACCGGTGCGGCCAGCCGACGTATGGGTAAGATTGAGCAAGCTGATTGCGGAACCGTTTTCCTGGACGAGATTGGCGACATGCCGTTCAGCATTCAGGCCAAAATCCTGAGGTTGCTCCAAGAAAAAAATATTGAGCGCCTGGGAGGACGCTCCCCCATTCCTGTTGACGTCAGGGTCATCGCCGCAACCAATAGGGATTTGGAAGCGGCTCTCTCAGAAGAAAGGTTCCGTGAAGATCTCTATTATCGACTTAAGGTTGTCACTCTCCACCTGCCGCCGTTGCGCGAGCGAGCGGGTGATATTTCAATGTTGGCTGACTATTTCCTGCGACGTTTTGCCAAAGAGATGAACATTGACAGCCCGGGGATCAGAGGTGAGGCCAAGAATATTATGGAACATTATACCTGGCCCGGAAACGTGCGAGAACTTGCTAACACCATTCAAAAAGCACTCATTTTCAGCAGAGGCTCGCCAATAAGCGGAGAAGAGATTTCCCAGGCAATTAGGGGAGAGAATACCTTCCGGGAAGTCCAGAGCGCGAGTCAGCGGGACTCCATGATTCAGTGGGCTCGCCGGGCTTTGGCCTCGAACCGTGGAGACAAAACCTTCAATGACATAATTGATCGGTTTGCAGCGATGCTCATCACCGAAGCCTTGAACATGACTGGGGGCAACCGATCGCGAGCTGCGAAGCTGCTTGGCTTGTCAAGGCCGACTCTATTAGCCAGAATAGAAAAATACCGAATTAAGATAGAAACTGCCGCCAAGAATGATTGATCAGAGACCCGGTCCTGACTATATTGATAAGGCAGACATTTGAATACGAGAAATAGTGAAGTGAGACATAGCCATGACCCCGATAAACATTGAAGTCATCATGCCGATGCTCACCAGCCTCGAGTTCGGGTGCAGCAAATGCGGCATCTTGTTTAACCAACTCGGTCTGGAGAAGGATTACCGAAGCTCGTGCAGCGACGAATATCCGGAGGAATTAAGGCAGGAGGCCGCGGCCATTCTGGATGCCTTGCGTGGGCTCTCCAGTCTCTATAAGCATCGCATAAGGTTCAAATTGATTGACGCCCAGTCTCCACTCGGCCTGTGGAAGCTGATCCGGCACCGCATCTTCAAGTTACCGGCTTTCATTGTGGACAACAAGCACGTCTGTTCGGGATGCGACCGGGAAAAACTCGAACCGTTTATTGACATGGGGATTCATGAGGCTTCGCTGGAATTGATAGCCGATGTCGGCCGGAAGCACTAGGGGCGATTCTCCGAGTTGGTACAGTGATGTCATAGGACGTAGGGCAAACCCCCCGGTGTGGGTGTCGCCCCTCTCAGATCATCAATTTAATCATATTTGATTTGATTGCCCGAACGCCGGACGGCTCACCTGGAAGTTAAATCATAAGGTGCTCGACCATCCTCATCAGCATGGGCCCGCCCTTTACCTCGGTTTCGAACAAGGGGATCACCGCTCTCACCCTGTCTCCGAAAATCCGCCAGATCTCTTCCATGTGTTCGTCCTGCATCGACACCCGGTTTCTGACGAATTCCGCGGAGTCCTCTTTGACCTGATCTTTCGGAATGATCCCATTCACAACTACTCCGCCCACTGGAATTCCGAACTCGTAGAACCAGTTGATAAAGCGAGTTATAACCGCGATGGGGAGGCTCTCGGGAAGGGTGACAAAGAAAAACGCAGTCAGTGCCTCATCGGTCAACAACTCCTTCGCGTGGGCCATTCTGTCTTTGAAGCCAAGCAAGTAATCCAGCAGGGGATCTTTTTCCTCTTTCTTGGAAAACGACAGCAATTCGCGAAGAGACTTCGCCTCTTCGCGGCTTTTCAGCATCTTTTCGACCCACATGGAATAGACCTTGGACATACCGAGGAGCCTTCTCGCATTCGCTGTCGGGGCTGTGTCAAAAACGTAGAAGTCATATTCGTCTTTGAACATGAGATCCATCATGTTCTCGAACATCGCGGACTCTTCGAAGGCCGGATTCATTGTGGCCGTCTCTATAAAATCTTCAGCTTTCGTCGTAATATCTGCGAACTTCAGGAACCAGTTGATCTTTTCGCGTATTTCTTTTTTGGAACGCTCGATTGTATCACGGGTGTCGATCTCGAAAGCATAGCAGTTTTCCTCGTCACACACCACCACAGGCTTGCCGAACACGTTCTGTTCAAAGAGGTTGGAAAGGCTATGAACGGGATTTGTAGAGGCAAGCAGGGTTTTTCTGCCCTGTTTAGCGGACCACAGGGCCGCGGCGCCGGCCATAGCAGTCTTTCCTACGCCGCCTTTACCCCCGAAAAAGATGTATTTCATTCGGGGATGATTCGTTAGGAATTTTTGCATGTTGATCGTAATATGGTTCACAGTATACCCCCTGCCGCCTCAAAAATCGCCAAACATGGCCTTGGCAAGTTTTTCAATCATGGGCAATCCAGTGACATCACGTTCCATCTCTGGAACTGAAGCGAGAATCTGGTCCCCAAAATCTCTGTCTATCACCTTGAGATAGTGCTCCTGCATAAGGAAACGGTTCTTCAAGTACTCGGGGATATTCTTCTCTTTGAGTTCCTCGGGCAGGACACGATTCATAATGTAACCGCTAAGGGGAACGTCGAACTTGGCGAAGAGTTCGGCTGCTTTCATTGTATCCTTGATTACCATCTCCTCGGCGGTAAGGACGAAGAAAAATGCCGTCTTTTCCTTGTCGGTCAATATCCTCGATGATTTGTTGATCCGCTCCTTTATGTAGAGCAACTCGTTCAGGATAGCGTCTTCATCGAGTTCCTTCTCCCGTCGCATGACAGCCGCCACCTGGTCGTACTCCCGCATTTGTTCTCTGAGGCCGGTTATCTTGTCTATCCAAGCATCATAGACAGAGGCCATGCTCAGATAATACAGGGCGTGCCCCAATGGAACGAGGTCATAGATGTAGTAATCGTAACCGCCATGCACAACGATGTCGACCACTTCATCAAAGATGGCGCTCTCTTCCATGGCAGGCTCAGCCGCCGCCGCCTGAATATAACTTTCTATTTCCTCCGGGATTTTATCCATTCCGTACATATCCAGGATCTTTTGACGAATCTCCTGCTGGTACTCTTTTACCCGTTGATCGGCGTCGATTTCCTGGGCATAAAGATTGGGAATAATCTCAGTCGGACCTTTTCCGAAGATGTCCCTCTGGAATATGTCCGTGAGAGATGCCTGGGGATCGACGGAAAAGACCAAAACCTTTTTTCCTGTCTTGGCCAGATAATACGACGTGGCTGCGGAAAATGTCGTCTTGCCCAGTCCGCCTTTGCCTCCAAACATTATGTATCGCCGGTCCGGGTACTGTTCAAAAATCTTGGCTAAAGACATTTGGTTCGCCCCTTATGAAACAGCATGTTGGGTTATTATGAGTCGGTCAGTTACGAACGATGCACATCGCCACCGGCCTACGACTCTCATAACAATGAAAATTCAACGGATCTTCGCCGCTGTCCTCACGCGAGGGCGTCGGTAAGATCCTTCTCTCTGAGCATTCTGCGTTTCCAGGTTGAGATCTGGGGAACCACGTAGGGCAGCAGCCGCAACGAATAATATGGCGGTAGAATGGGCACCCCAAGCATATCCCCCATGGTGATAAGTATGAACAAATGCTCCATGCTTGCCCGAGTTTTCAGGGCAAACCTGGCCGAGTCATGGGCGGCCACCCCGTAGATGAATTCCTTTACGGATTGAAGGAATCCTGATTTCCTCTTTTCTTTTTCCGACATACCTTGCTCCCTGTAGAGATGCGTAAAGGGACGGCGAATATCTTCAATTGGATGGAATTCCCCGTCCCACGTCACTGATACTATGCTTTAGAAGGTGCGGCCTGTCCCCTGACGGCCCGGAACCTCTGAAACGCCTTGTAACCTTCCCATGCAAGGATGAGGGCTGCCACAACCAGAAACACCGCCACGATTCCCATGAGCGTGTTGCCGATTAAGGCCTCGCCCTTCACTGCGCCGGAAAGCACTTTGACCACCAGCAGGTTGTACGAGGTGTACAGAAGAGCCGCGACAGTCGTCACGAACATAAATATCATTGGATAGAAAGCCCAGGCAGCCGACCTACCCTCAGAGACCAGCCAGGCGGAAATGAGCAGCAACGCCAGAGATGCCATCAACTGGTTGGCGCCGCCGAAGAGCACCCACAGATACTGCCACCAGCCGGTCATGACCAAAATGATGCCGAGAATACTCGCCACGATTGTCCCGACATGCGGGTTTTTAAAAACAGGACTGACATCGCTCAATAGTTCGGAAGTGGCTACTCTCATGAATCGAACAACCAACTGCATAATCGTAACGGCGAGGATGATCATCATGACGCTTCCGTAGGCCCTTCCGTACTCCATGGGTAAACCCACGGCCGAAAGGAACTTGCCTACACCGGCAGCAAATACTCCACCCGGTCCCTTGGCCACGGCAGCGCCGTAATCAGCCGCAGACGAAAAAATGGTTCCCGCTATGATCAGGGCAAACAGGGCAAGCATCATTTCCAGGAACATTACGCCTGCGCCCACTGGCCTGGCATCCAACTCACTTTCCAATTGTCGAGCAGTTCCTGAACTGGATACTATACTGTGCCAACCGGATATGGCTCCACAAGCTATTGTCACAAACATGATGGGCCACACGGGGCCGATGGGAATCGAGAACTGGGTAAAAGCGGGTAAGGTAAAATCAGGATGAAGAATGAAAATGCCGACAATACCGAAAAAGAGCCCCAAGAACACTATGTAGGATGCCACGTAGTTGATGGGGAGAGCAAATCGCCATATCGGCAACACCGAAGCAAAGTAGCAGAAAACAAACGCTGCTATGGCCCACACCCACCTGTTTTCGGAAACAGCCTTCCCGAGCATCTGATCCGAGGGAAACAGGGTTCCCAGGACTATACCGAGCATCGCGATAACCACGGTGACGACGGTCGTCAGAATAATGTCCTTTTTCCAACGATAGATCATCTGCCCGGCAAGCACACCTCCAATGGTCAGAAACAGCCACGCCATCGGCGCTGCCTTAAGTCCAACTGCGGTACTGACCACTACGTTTCCGAACGCTCCAACAATGAGCAGAAGGTAGAAATAGATAAATGAGAGCAGTAATACTCTGGCCCGAGGCGAGATCAGCCTGTGGCTCAAACCGCCGAACGAAGCGCCCTCGTTCCTCATGGCGATCATACAACTGCCATAGTCATGGACCCAACCAATGAAAAAGGTCCCGAGCAGGATCCATAGCACGGCGGGCAGCCATCCCCATTGAATCGCAATGATGGGCCCTATGATGGGCCCCGCACCCGCAATAGATTTGAACTGATATCCGTAGAGAATATTCCTGCTGGTAGGCATAAACTCCACGCCGTCCATGTACATCTTGGCCGGAGTAGCCCTATTTGGGTCAGCTTGCATAATTTTTGAGTCAATATACTTCGCATAGAAACGGTAGCCGATGTAGGCGACCACAAAACCCAGAATCAACACGAATATTGCATTCATTCTCTGACCCCTTTCTCAAATTGTTCGGGCTCCGACCAACACGATGAGAGCCGGAAGACCATTTCACACTTTTCTGAATCAACTCAGTAAGACACGCAGCACCCCAAATGGGCTTCAACAAACGTTTTGTTGAGGATAGGACACCCTTGGTCTTGCGTCAAGAACTATTTTCCCTACAAATTCATTAAGGAAACGATTCTACCAGTTTTGAGCACGACGTTCCACAGCCGGGATATGCCGAAGCCGGCCCTGAAAAATTAATCCCTCTTATCAAATATTCTCTTTGTTTTTCGCTCGCTCCTCGGCAGAGAGCCGTACGGGACGATCTCGACCTCAGGTGTTACCAGAAGTTTCTTTCTGACGGCATCCTTGACCGTGGCAGCCTTTTGGGAAAAAACTGAGGCATCTGAGTCAAGTACGCACTCCACCCGTAGAGTCATTATATCCTTGCCTTCAACCCTGTCGATCACGACCTGGTATTCGCTTCCGATACCGCCTACTTCGCTGAGCACATTGTCAATTTGCCCGGGATAAATATTCACTGCCCTGACGATAAACATATCGTCCGAGCGGCCAAGAATCCTATCATGTCTCGGGAGAAGACTGCCGCATGAGCAGGGTTGAGGCTTGATAGCTGTGAGATCCCTTGTCCTGTATCGGATTAATGGTACTGCCTCCTTACACAGTGTTGTAACGACCATCTCTCCAACCTCTCCATCCGGCACGGGTTCAAGTGTCTCGGGATCCAGGATTTCGAGAATGTAGTAATCGGCCCAGTAATGCATCCCATCATGTGCTGAGCATTCCAGACCGGTGCCCGGACCATAAAGCTCCGTCATTCCAGGAATATCGTACATGTCGGAAAGATTCAGCAATGACCGTATTCTTTCCCTCATCGCGTCGGACGAGCGCTCGGAGCCATAAATCATTTTCTTGAGTTTAACTCTATCCTTGAGGCCTCTCTTTTCAACCTCTTCTGCCAACAGCAGCCCCATTGAGGCTGTGCAGCACATGACGGTGCTGCCAAAATCAGCAAGAAACTCCATCTGCATCTCAAGATTCCCTGGCCCAGCCGGCACAGCCACTGCGCCGAATTTTTCGCAGCCAAGCTGGAAACCGACTCCAGCCGTCCACACTCCGTACCCGACGCATATCTGGACGCGATCTTCAGGCGTGAGGTCCGCCATTTCGTAACATCGTGCAAACATGTGCGCCCAGTCGTCAATATCCTTCTGTGTGTAGCAAAGCACTTTTCGTTTTCCCGTGGTCCCGGAGGAAGCGTGCAAACGAACCACGTGCGTCATGGGCACGCTGAGCAAGGGGAATGGATATCCTTCTGCCAAGTCGTTGGATGAGGTGAACGGGAGTCTCTTGATATCGTCCAAGCTCCTAATATCCTCAGGCCTGACCCCTGCGGTCTCTAACTTTTCACGATAAACTTCCGAACCTCCGTAGGCATGTTTCACGGTCCACTGGAGACCCTTTAACTGGATCTCTTCCAGCTCTGTGCCGGATTTGTAGGCAGGCATAAAGGTTTTCATCGGGCTGCTCCATCTGGTATCGAAGCCCTGAGTTTACCAGTTTGGGCCTCGTTAACAACAAATGTCTGAGGATTGATGGATACACCGTAGTCCCTGTCAGCGGATTCTAAAGAAATAACCCCGTTGCGAACTTCCTGGGCCACCTTTTCCTTGGGCCTCAGCAAAGGATTGCCGTATCCGCCACCTCCTCCTGCCTGCTGGAAATAAATAGTTCTTTTGGGCACGTCCTCTACAAGATCTTTGGTCGTGCACAGATAGTGTCGGCCGTCCGGATATGTGAGTTCGATTTTGTTCAATGTTCCCTGCATTCCCCCTTGCGCGCCTCGAGAGGGTTCCACGTCGCCATCACCGAAGGTGACTAGCTTGGTATGGTCGGACCCAATTTCGAATTCGGTCTCGACCCCCAGACCTCCACGCCATTGTCCCGGCCCGGCCGAGTCCGTCCAGTATTCGTGCCTCAGGAGCAGGTGCGGAGTCTGCTGCTCAAACATCTCGTAATCCTGGTCCAAAACTCCGCCGGATGCGTCAATCATGCCTATGTGATCGTAGCCGTCCACGCCTTTGATTGCCCCGGATCCCCCTTTAAGACCCATGAAGCCGATGTCGACGTATGGAGTTCGTTTTCTGGGATCCATGCCGGTAGTAAGAGAACATAGCAGTTCATTCCATTCCGCTGTTACCCTGTCAGGTATCACAGGGCCAAGCGCCCTCATGATGGCATCCGCGTTGTTGGGGCAAAGGTGATTGCCGTATGTGGTAGCCGCAGGATAAGCGGCGTTCAGTATGGTACCACACGGAATAATGATCTTGACCGGCCGTACCATACCATCGTTGTGCGGAATGTCCGGGTTTACCATTTGCAGGAAAGTAAGAATGGTGGCCGAGGCGCTGGATGTGTACGTGCCGTTGACAAAGCCCGTGGTCTGAGGATCGGTTTCGGAGTAGTCAAAACAGATCTCGTCGTCATCCACCGTTATCTTGACTCTTATCTCATACTTTGATCCTGGATGTTTCCCATCAAAATAGCAGGTGGATTCACCACAATAAACACCCTTGGGGATGGTGCGTATCTCGTTGCGCATCATTTTTTCCGTGGAATCGAACAGATACTCCTTGTGTGCCTCGAAGGATTCCATGCCGTAACGCTCTATAATTCTGAGCAAGCCTCTCTCTCCCACGACACAGGAGCCGATTTCAGCACGCATGTCTTCGGCAACAATGTCCAGCCTGATGTTGGCAAAAATCAATTCCCAGACGTCTTTCCTCAGTTTGCCTTTCTCATAAACCTTAACCGGAGGAATACGGAGGGCCTCCTCCCAAACTTCCGTAGCATTGGGATTGTACCCGCCTTGGACAGCACCACCGATGTCGGCCTGATGTCCCTTACAGGCTGCCCAGCCCACAAGAACTCCGCCCGCAAAAATGGGCTTGTATGCAGCCACGTCGTTGTTCTGGTTTCCCATTGAGAAAACATCATTGTGAAAGATTACGTCGCCAGGATAAATTTCATCGCCGAAATAATTCACGATATATTCGCACACCGGCCCCAGAGAAAATGACAATATAGGCAAATTCTCCGTCTGTTCCAACATCTTACCCTTGGCGTCGTAAAGACCGGTAACGAAGTCTTTTGCCTCACAGAGGATCGGAGATCTGGTCGTCATCGTCAGAGCAATACTCATCTCCTCCGTAATTGACTTGAGACGCCTTTGAAGGATCGACACAAGCACTTTATCGATCTTAGGTTTCACGACAAGATCCTCCTTTTAACATCTTCCTCGAGATTCTTAAGGTACATTGTGAAACTGCCGTAACGGTCGGTGAGAACGTTGAATTCCGGTGCGACAAATGTTGTCGTGTTCACCTGCTCGATGATTGCCGGTCCCTCCACCCGGTTTCCGAATTGCAGGGCCAGCCCGTCAAACACCGCAACTTCTCGAAATGTCTTTTGAATGGGAAGGTAAACGTTGCGACCTTTCTTGTAAGCTCGGGAAGGATCTTCTCCGGAATATTCCTGCTTCTGAAATTCCGGCTTCTCAGTCCTACCGATACATACCAGCCTCATATTGATGAGTTCCACATAAGTTCCGTGGTCTTCAAGGGAGTAACCGTACAGGGCATTGTGAGCCGGATGGAATCTCCGAGCCATACTTTCGATGTCGAATCTATCCACTTCCTGGGCGGTCACTTCGACTTCCACCTCGTGGTACTGTTTTACATACCTGAGATCCAGAGAGTATCGGTATTCGATGTCGGATTCCCGCATCCCTTCAGAAATGAGAAGTTGTTTTCCCTCCCGCTTCATCTCGTCAAACAGCCGCCCGAATACCTGGGGATCTGCATCATGCAGGTTCACTGCATAGGTTCTGACGAAGTTATGTTTGAGATCCGACATAAGCATTCCGGCAGCACAAAAAATCGAGGACTCTCTCGGAACAATCAGGACAGGGTTCTCCAGTTCCAGGGCGATCATACAAGAATGATTGGGGCCTGCGCCTCCCGCAACGACAAGCGGAAAATCTCTCGGGTCCTGTCCGTGCTTGACCGCGACTTCACGTACGGCCGCGGCCATATTCACGTTAATGACGCGATACATACCCGCGGCAGCCTCGTACAGATCATAACCCATTCGTTTCGCAATTTTTTCTTGAATCGCCTTCTCCGCCAGGTGACGGTGGAGAGGCATGCGGCCGCCTGCGAAAAAGTCAGGGTCGAGATATCCCAGCACCAGGTCTGCATCAGTACATGCCGGATTCTCCCCCCCAAGACCGTAGCACGCCGGGCCGGGATCGGACGATGCGCTCTGCGGCCCCATCCTCAAAAGACCGCCTTCGTCTATCCAGCCGATTGAGCCTCCACCCGCTCCAATGGTCACCACGTTCAGCATGGGAAGGGCCAACCTCAGCCGGTTGATCTCTCCTACAGTGGTGGTAAAGGCAACGGCATCTTTGATCAAAGCGCAGTCAAAGGAAGTGCCTCCCATATCCATTGTTATGCAGTCCCGGTAATCTTGAATTCCCGCATAGACTATACCGGCCACAGGGCCCCCCGCCGGTCCGGATAACAATGTGGTCGCGGCATGGTCCATAGCGAACTTGGGAGATATGACCCCGCCATTTGACTGCATGATCAGGAGCACGTTTGGGAAACCCGCGTCATCGAGCTTCTTGAGGAGGCTCGCCAAATACCTCTTTAGAATCGGCCCGACGTAGGCGTTCAGAACCGTTGTGGATACCCGGTCATAAAAGCGTATGGAGGGGAGCACTTCGGTGGAAACTGAAACGTAAGCGTCAGGCATCATGTCTCGGAGGATCCGGGCAGCCTTTTCCTCGTGATCCCGGTTTGCAAAGGAGTTCATAAAGCATATTGCGACCGCTTCGATGCCTTCCTTGAGAAGGAACTCCGCTTCAGATCGTGTTCCCTGTTCGTCCAGAGGAGAAATCTCATTTCCGGAATAGTCAAGTCTCCCGGAAATAGGACGTCGCAGATAGCGAAGAACAAGGGGGGTCACATTTGTAAAGCGGTTATTATACTGTTCTTCCCGTATGCCACGCCGCATCTCCAGAGCGTCCCTGACGCCATTGGTAGTTAGAAGACCTGTTTTCGCTCCGCTGTAGGTCAACACCGCATTGGTAGTCACGGTGGTGCCGTGAACAATGACATCAACTGAGGCAAGAAAATCTCTCAACAGCATCCCTTCGTCCCTTGCCATCTCGGAAATGCCTTGCATGGTTGCGATGGAAGGGTCTTTCGGGGTTGAAAGCACCTTGTAAGTGCGTGATTGTCCGTCAGAGCGGGTTAGCAGGAAATCCGTGAACGTCCCTCCTACGTCTATTCCGATCTTGAAATTCATGGCACCCTCTTGACCGTTGAAGGAAGAATTCAACGTAATATTACTAGCTAATGTGATGTCAGATACTAGAAAAAAAAGCGGGCTTTGTCAACGCCGTTCAGTGGCGCGTTTGAGGGTTTTGTCTTTATCTGACGTGCAAATAGTGAGGATCAGGTTTTCGAGGATGGTTTGTGGAGAAGAATACCCCAATTTCGAAGACTTGAACATAATATCCGCTTCCAGGATGCCTTCCATAATGCGCACGAGCTTTTCGAGGGGGAACTTCTGAGCGTCCCTGAGATAAAGATATAACGGGTAATCCTTCATGCTGATAAGGTTATGCTTGCCCCTTTCCCCAGACTTGGGATTGTTTTCTCGTATCTTTTTGACCACGGAACTGAACGAATCATAGGACATACCTTGTTTCCAGGAGGACCGAAAAACAGTGAAAAGGAGTTCTCGGGCCACCAACAGCCTTCGGAATTCGGTCGTAATCGCGGCCAATGTCTGTAGCGGATGGGCCACAATCTTCAAATTGTGGTGAAGCGCCGGGAGACATCGGTTCAAATCGGCAGTCCTAAGGGCATTCGTCAGTTCAAAGAACGCTTCCTCGTGAAAATCGCCGAAGACCAATTCCACGTCCTGCGCGCTTATCCGGTCCCGACTGCCCACATACGTGACCAGCTTATCCAACTCACCGTGCAGCCTCCTGAGTTCCTTCCCGGAAAGGGCAAACATTCTATCCAGCGCCTCCCGAGACATGGATTTTCCCGCCCTCGCCAACGCATCGCGAACTCGCCGGTCAAAAAAAGACCTGTCCAAAGAGACGCCTGATTTGTCCTCAAACAGCGAACACTCAACGACGCGCCCTCTTTTCTCAAGCGCTTTGTATACCTTCTTTCTCTTGTCCGCCGCAATAGCAGTGAAAATGAGAACCGTTTCCTCGGGAAACGCAGACTGCAACAAATCCTCCAGGAGGCCTTCGCCGGAACCGCTGGGCAAGGCCCTACCCTCCTCGACCCAAGCCTGGGCAGCCATAGCCAGCGCTTCTCTGTCCTCTGGAAGGACTGGATGGCCTGCTGACTCATCAATCCAATCGGTGCCCGCCTCTACCTCGATCGAGTCAACTCCGGCGACAATGAGCAATTGTGCGACAGTCCTCACCGCGGTCTTCCTGTCTCCGGTTCTCCACGCCTCCAATGTCTTACTCAAAAGCTTTTTCTGGTCGGTCCTGCCCATAAAAAGAGAGGTTTGCTCTACCACTATCACGCGAGTTCCGCCAAAAAGAGAAGGTGTCAGAACGAGTGCAAAGAGATCGGACAGGTCCAGAGTGTTTCCATCCAGAACAATCAGATTGGTTTCCCTGAGTTTTTCGTCCAGAAGATTTGAAACAAGGGTTTGGACTTGTTCCTTCACAAGGAACTCATCCCCGAAAAAAAGATACCGGGACTCGCTTCCCTGCTGATTTTTCTCAATGGATTCTTTCTTGATCATGTTCAGAGTATCTATCCAGAAAGTCAGGATCTTAAACTCCGGGATCGCCTCGTCCGCGGCGCCCCTTCAAAACCTCAGGACATGCCTGCATTGGCTGGCCCGCCAATAAAAAAACACCCCGGGGCATGCTTGGATTCTATAGTAAAAAGCCTCGACTTCAAGGTCGATTTACACAGGAGGACAACAATAAATGAGGCAGAAAACTGACTGTATCGAATGTTTCAGAAGCTTTTCTTACTTGGATTCAATCTTCTCTTTTGAAATTTCAGTAGGCCCTGTCTGAGTCGGGCTCGGGGGCTCGTCTTCCATTTCCATACTTTTCTTAAAGGATTTGATCCCCTTTCCCAGACCGCCCATGATTTCCGGAATTCTCTTGCCTCCGAACACCATTACTACGATGAGCAGTATCAGTATCAATTCCCACGGACCAGGCATCATGGGGCTTTCTCCAGACCTTTCGAGAAAGGATCTTTTTTTTTGAACTTTCCGACCGACGCGTAGTCAGTATAAGTAAATTAGTCGTAATCGTCAATAAGGATTTGGGTTGCTAAGGCGCGCGGATTTCGTCGGCAGTGTCGGATTCAGGACAGTCTCAAAATGGCCCGGTAGCATGATAACCTTGGTGAACTACACTGACTGACTGTCGGAAATCGAACACTTGCCATTGGAGCCCGATGACCCGTGGCACGGATAACTGACTAATATCAGTACTATAATTGGATATCGCCGAGAACTGGCACTTTGGTTGCATACATGGAGGGTATGAAAAACAAAAAGGAAGGCAGCATGAGCCAAAGTAACGAAAATCTCGAAAAAAAACCTGAGCGGCAAGAGGAAGTCATATCAACCCTTATTAATCCGATTCACGTTTTCTCAGGGGCCGTGTCCACGAGGGACTATATATCTGCGCAGAAACAATTGTTGCGAGATTTTGGAGAGGACATTTATTTCAATTGGCAGCTCGAAATTCTGCATGCTGAAATTGCTTCCATTATAGAAGAGATAAAGCTTGAGAACAGTGGTCCGATACCAAATACCACCGTGGTGGGCCAAGCATAAGCCTTTTTCGTAGCGCAGACTTAATCAAGAAAAAGATGGGAATAATTTTTTATCAAGAAAGCTTCTTCTCTGTCTCTCTGAGCGAGGGTCTCCGCGATGGAGGAAAAGGACGGTGTAAAGGCGGATAATTAATGAATAACTTTTGATCGCTCCATTTTACACCAACAATACGCCAAAAAAACCGGGAACTTGAAAGTTTCCGGTTTTTTTTCGGTCTCACCGGACCCGCATGGAGAATGTTTGATTGTCTTGTAACGAAAGTTTAGGATAAGCTATGCTAACGTCGTGCCGGCCGTAATTGATGCCGGGCAGCACTGGCTATAATTCTCCAGACTTGACCCTACCCCCTATAATCCCACGACTCGCCCAAGTCCCTCAGCGGTACGACCCGGATGTTTTCCGCCAGCCGATAGGAAGTTTTTCCAGGATAAACCACCCATAGGCCGGAAAGCCCCAAGACTTCCATGGCAGTCTTCATCGACCTGGTGACCCTTGGAGCGTCCGCATACTTGAACTCCACTCCCCAGGTCTTGCCCCCTTTGTGCCAGAGCAAGTCCAGTTCCATGCCGGAATGAGTACTGAAAAAATAGAGTTCCTGATCCGGTTTGTCCAACATCCTGCACACCGATTCCAAGGCAAAACCTTCCCAAGATGCGCCCAGCTTGGGGTGGGTAAGCAACTGATCCAATGCCTCAATGGACTGCAAGGAGTGAAATAACCCCGAATCCCTCAGATAAATCTTCGGCCGTTTCACCAATCGTTTTCCGATGTTGGCGCTCCACGGCTGAAGGACCCGTATCATGAAGGTTTGCTCCAAAATCTCACAATATCTTCGCACCGTGACATCTGACATCCCAAAGGACCTGCCGATTGCGGAGTAGTTGATCACCTGCCCATGGTAATGGCTCAACATGGTCCAAAAACGACGCACCGAACGAGCCGCAATACTCATGCCCAACTGAGGAATGTCTCTCTCTACAAAAGTTGAGATGTAACTCTCTCTCCACAGATCACTTTCAGCGTCAGTCTGAGCACTGTATGATCTTGGAAGCCCCCCCCGCAACCACAAGAGCTTGAGGTTTTCTTGTCCTACATCTGAAAGCCTGAGGCCGCCGAGCAAAAAGTAGAAGATTCTCCCTGCAAGGGATTCCGCGCTCTGCTTCAACAGGTCCGGTGAAGCGCTTCCGAGAATCAGGTATTTCTGGGAAGGCTTGTCGTCCACGAGATACCTGAGCAGTGGAAACAGGTCCGGCGTCCGTTGAATTTCATCTATGACAATGAGGCCTTCCAGATCTTCGAGGGCCAGTTGAGGTTGTTCCAGTGCAGCCGCATCCCTTGGATTCTCAAGATCAAAGTAGTGATTATAGGCCAAGGTTTTGGCCAGAGTGGTCTTGCCGCATTGCCTGGGGCCGAGAATGGCGGTTACAGGGAAGAGAGAGATGAGTTTCTTTACGTCTTGGGAGTCCTTTTTTCTTTGAATGAAGTTCATGCAGGCGAGCTTACCGCGCTAATCCTGAAATATCAACCCCACACTTCGAGATATCATACTGGAGATTTTGAAAGAGGTCCCTACAATTCAAACTTGACCTTTCCGCCATATTCCTTGATATTCCTTAATAAGAGAGACGGAGGACGAACCACCGCCGCCGATCCATGTCGTATTATATAAAGAAGATGACAAAATAGCCTCGGAGAAAATTCTTTTTTTACGCTGAGCCAGAACTGAAAAGCGCGGCACTCATTGATGCTTGATGCCCAGGATGCGGTAGGATCAAAAAGTGCTCAGGTACTCATGCATGGATCTGGCCGCCTTTCGGCCCGCACCCATGGCCAGGATAACGGTTGCTGCACCTGTCACAACGTCTCCTCCCGCCCAGACCTTGTCCATGGAAGTCTTACCGGTCTCTTCATCAGCCAGGATAGTACCGTTCTTCCTCGTCTTCAGACCGGGCGTGGTGGCGGAAAGGAGCGGATTGGGACTGTTTCCGACCGCGCAGATGACAGCGTCTACTGAAATCTTGGTATCAGAACCCTCGATAGGAATGGGTCTTCTCCGCCCAGAGGCATCCGGCTCGCCCAGCTTCATCTTGAGGCACTCCATCTCTCTTACCCACCCGTTGTCATCGCCAATATATTTCGTAGGAAGAGTCAACAGGTCGAAAACAACACCCTCTTCCTCAGCATTTTCGACCTCTTCCAAGCGTGCAGGCAACTCCTCCCTGGACCTCCTGTAAACAATCCTGGATTCCGCGCCTAGCCTTAAAGCCGTTCTGGCGCAATCCATGGCAACGTTTCCACCTCCGACAACGACCACTCTCCTGTGTTGTTTTATCGGCGTATGGTAATCCGGGAACAGGAAGCCCTTCATAAGGTTCATCCTTGTGAGATACTCATTTGCCGAATAAACGCCATTGAGGTTTTCCCCCGGGATGTTCATGAACCAGGGGAGTCCGGCACCCGCGCCGATAAACATGGCGTCATATTCTTCAAGTATGCTTTCCGTGGATCTGGTCCGGCCAACCACAAAGTCCGTCACCATCTCCACACCAAGACTTCGCATATATTCGACTTCCCTGTTCACGATAGCCTTGGGAAGCCTGAATTCAGGGATGCCGTAGCTCAAGACGCCCCCCATCATGTGCAAAGCCTCAAATATGGTTACCTGATGTCCCAGTTTTATCAGATCGCCTGCCACGGTCAGCCCGGCGGGTCCGCCGCCTACCACTGCCACTTTCCTTCCGGTAGATCGCGCTATTTCGGGCTTTCTCATTTCCCCTTGACTGGCTTCCCAATCAGCCAGGAAGCGCTCGAGGCGACCTATGGCAATCTGTCCCCCTTTCTTCCCCAGAACGCATCCTCCCTCACATTGCTCCTCCTGTGGGCAGACACGACCACACACGGCAGGGAGCACATTTTTTTGCTTGAGAATTCCCGCCCCTCGGGAAAAATCTTTCTCTGCTATGCACTTGATGAATCTGGGAATCTCTATCTCAACCGGACATTTTGACATGCACTTTGGTTTTCTGCACTGGAGACATCTTTTTGCTTCTTCTACTGCTGTTTCATCGAGATAACCCAGCGCTACTTCGTTGAAATTATGCCTACGCACCTCAGGTGTTTGTTTGGGCATTTCCCTTCTGTTCAGGTCCAGCTTCTTGCGTGCTGTTTCATCCATGAGACATTTTCCTGGCAATTGCAGAATGCTCTTCGCATCTGCTCGTTCTCAGAGGAACAACTTCTTCGGACATGTACATTTTACGGCGCTGCAACAGTTCCGGCCAATCAACTTCGTGGCCGTCAAAGTCAGGGCCGTCCACACAGGCGAATCTCGTCATTGATCCCACGGTTACACGACACACGCCACACATGCCGGTGCCGTCGATCATTATGGGATTCAAGCTGACGACGGTCTTGATGCCCAGGGGTCGGCTCACATCCGATCCCCTCTTGAGCAGGAAGGTACAGCCATTTATTATGATGCGGTTTATGGGGTCTTGTGAGGTTGAGATTATCTCTTCAAGTCTTCCCACGTGTCCCCGCAGGCCCTTGGTTCCGTCTCGGGTGATCTGGACAAGCCTGTTGGAAACGTCCCTGAGTTCTTCCTCCCAATAAAAGAGATATGAACTCCTCGCCTCCATCACCGTAATGACAGTGTTTCCAGCCTCCCGAAGGGCCCTGGCTATAGGGAAAATGCTTCCAATCCCGTAGCACCCTCCCAGGCACAGGACTGTACCATAGCTATCGATTTCTGTCGGGTTTCCCAGAGGTCCTACCACGGTCGGGATAGTCATTCCTGCTTGAAGAGAGGCCAGCCTGGCAGTGGTAAACCCCACGTTCATGAAAACTATGGTCAGGGTCCCTTCTTCCGCATCCCAGTTGGAGACTGAAAGTGGTATTCTCTCACCATCCTCCGAGGCCCGCAAAATCACGAACTGGCCCGGCATCATCCGGCGTGCAACTGCCGGTGCCTCTACTACCAAAAGGTGCATATTGGGCACCAGCATCCTGGTCGCTATTACCCTAAACATCTTTTTTCCTTATTCTCACTTGACACGGGTTCGGTCTAGGGAACTCATCCATCGGGACAGTTACACGGAGAATTCCTCGCCGCTGTGACTTCACGATTTTGGCAGTCCACACTTTCTCAAAAGTATCTGATATGACCACTACCTCATCGCCGTCAGAGATTCCTTCTCCTTGGGCATCTTCCGGATTCACTTCCACTACCCCATCTGCGAACAATTTCCTGGCTCCCTCTACCCAGGCGGAAAGAGCGAAGCCTCGGTAACTGTGCTCAATCAATGAAGCAGTCAGCATAAGCGGAAAATCCCGACGTCGTTCTTTCAGCTCACGCGACTCCCATGCACGGGTGCGAAAGTTTCCTTCCACAGATATTGGACCGGCCTTGCGTTCCGGGTTTTCGAAGTCTCCAAAACCCTCGACAAGGCCGGCTATCTCGCCATGGATTTCGCGGGCGTTTGAAAATTCAAACCCGCTCTTGCCCATCTTTTGTGCAATCCAGCAAAGTATCTGCCAGTCAGGTTGGGCCTGACCCGGTGGTTCCACAGCCTTTCTCGTCCCCTGAACACGTCCCTCACCATTGATGAATGTGCCGTCAGCCTCGGAAAAAGCTGCTGCAGGAAGCACAAGATCAGCCTCAAATGAAGAATCCGGCGGATAAATGTTTTGAAATATTAAGAAATCAGAAGGTGGCCTGCTCCTGGACGGTATTTCTCCCACGAGGTAGACGACCTCCATGTTGGGTTCACTCCACAGAGCCTCTCCGGTCCATAGAGCGGGAAGACTTGCTGGATCAAAACCCCATTTGGTTTTCAACTCTTCCAATCTGCCGGGATTGTGGATAGAAAAACCGCCTGGCAGAATTTCAGGGTAAGTCCCCATAAGAACTGACCCGACCAGATTATTGTGGGCCGGCAAAATGACAATACCGGCCCCAATACTTTGAGCCAACTCTCTTACGTTCTCAAGAATCCGTGAACTCTCATCGTACATCAGGAATTCAGAACCCATTAAAATCACTGGAGAATAGGCTTGTCTCAACATTTTTGCCACGTCCGAAGCCTGCTGCCCGGAACATCCCGCATCCTCTTCCGACCATGGCTCGGGAGCTGTAGTTTCGTCTTTAGTGATCAGATTTGAAATCGCCCGCAATAGACCGGCTTCCATCCCCGGCAACGGTCGAATCCATATATCTGAAATTATTTCAAGATTATGGTGATGTGGGTGAATTGAGATTACTTTTGCTCCTCGCTTGATCGCATTGCGCAGTTGCACACCGACAACGGATCTCCCGAACCTGGTATCCAAACCGATGCACAGTATGGTCGAGGCTTTCTTGACGTCGGACAGGGGACCGCTCAGCCCCATAAGTTTCAGATAAGAGTTGAAGCCGGGACCATAGAACAGTCTTGCAGTCGTATCAATGTGATTGGACCCCATAACGAGCCGAGCAAATTTTTGTGCGACGTACAAATCTTCGTTGCAGCAATTGGGTGAGACAAGCATGGCAAAACGTTCCGGGGAGCAGGCTGAAAGTTTTTCCGCTGCCAAGTTCACAGCTTCTTTCCACCCAATGTCCAACCTGTGACCGTCTTTTACTTGATAAGGACTCTTGAGACGTCTGTGGTTGTTTACGAGTTCCGTGACGCAGAACCTGCCCTTAACGCAGAGCTGTCCCTCGTTCACAATGGGATCACCTGCCGGCAAACTGCCAATGATTTCTCCCTCTTTTACCTGGAGGTGCATCCGGCAACCTACTCCACAGAAGGGACATGTGGTGGTCGTGTATCGGTCCGGCTTTCCTTTCCACTTGTTTGCTTTCTCTGCGAGAGCCCCGGTAGGACAAGCGACCACGCAGTCTCCACAGAATTCGCACCCCGCTTCCAGATGAGTTCGATGATAGGCCGGGCCAATAATCATGGCGGGTCCCCTGTCTTTGAAAGCCAGAATGTCGGCTCCTCGCACCTCTTTACAGATTCGTACGCATCTTCCACACAAGATACAAAGGTTGTAGTCGCGGTCGTAGAAGGGATCTATCTTTTCTACTTCGAAATCGCGATATCTGATGGGGTAGTCGATTGACTTGAGCCCTGATTTCTCTACGACGTGCTGGAGTTCGCAGTGGCCGTCACTCGGGCAGTATCTGCAGCCGGTTGTCAGGCCGACCTTACGAATAGTCCCCATGTACTGCCGGCATTCGTCCTTTTCGTCGCAGATCAGACAACTGGAGGGATGTTCACTCAAAACCAGACGGAGTATCTCCCTCCTCTGTTCCTGTATTCCCGGCGAATCAGTTCTTATTGTCATTCCGTTTTCAACCGGGGTAGTGCAGGCAGTGGGGAAGCCTCGCATTCCGTCAACCTCTACAATGCAAACACGGCAACCCCCGAAGGGAGTCAAATCTTTGTGGGCGCAAAGGGTCGGAATATAGATATTATTCTTTCGCGCCACATCCAGGATGGACTGACCGCGCTCAGCGGTTAACTCTCGTCCATCCACATTTATGGCAACGGTCGACGCAGCTTCATTCATGTGTAACTTCGCCTCTGGGACTGATCTTGACGGTGTCGCCTGCTATGGCGTCGCGACGGCACACCTGATAACATGCACGGCATTTTATGCATTTGGAAAGGTCCAGATTGTGGACCTTTGCCTTGAATCCAGTTATGGCGCCGGTAGGGCAGGCAGCAACGCACCGTTGACAGCCGGTACATCTTTCCGGGATAACTCGGTATTCTACGAGGGCACTACAGACACTGGCCGGGCAACTCTTATCGAATATGTGGGCCTCATACTCATGGCGAAAATACCGAAGGGTGGTCAGTACCGGGTTGGGAGCGGTCTGTCCCAAGCCACATAGAGCGTTGGTCTTGATCGTTTTGGCCAGGTTTTCCAGTTTTTCAATATCGCCTTCCTCGCCTTTTCCCTCTGTGATGCGAGTGAGTATCTCCACCATTTGCGTTGTTCCAATACGGCAAGGTACGCACTTTCCGCAGGACTCCTCTTGGGTGAAGTTGAGGAAGTAACGAGCCACATCGACCATGCACGTGTCGGTGTCCATCACAATCATTCCACCAGAGCCCATGATCGAGCCTGCCTTGGCAAGCGTGTCATAGTCAATGTGCAGGTCCAGCATATCCTCGGGAATACAGCCTCCAGAAGGTCCCCCGGTCTGAACAGCCTTGAACTTCCGTCTGCCCTTGATGCCGCCTCCGATGTCATAGATTATCTCTCGCAGCGTGGTGCCCATAGGCACTTCTACCAGCCCGGTGTTGCTGATTTTGCCTACCAGCGAAAATATCTTTGTTCCCTTGCTCGTCTCCGTTCCAATATTGGAATACCAGTCAGCTCCCCTACTGATGATCTGGGGGACATTTGCCCATGTTTCCACATTGTTGATCGTGGTCGGTTTTCCCCACAAGCCGGCCTGAGTTGGAAAAGGCGGCCTGGGTGTGGGAAAAGCTCGCCGGCCTTCAATCGATGCCATGAGCGAGGTCTCTTCACCGGAGACAAACGCCCCAGCTCCCTGGAACACCTGAATGTCGAGCGAAAAGTCGGAACCGAGGACTGATTCACCCAAGAATCCGTATTCCTTCGCCTGCTGCAAAGCTATTTTCACATTCCTTATAGCGATGGGGTATTCCAGCCGAACGTAGACATATCCCGCCGACGCGCCTATGGCGTAAGCGCCTATGATCATGCCTTCTATGACACTGTGAGGATTGCCTTCCAACAAGCTTCGGTCCATGAACGCGCCCGGATCTCCCTCATCGGCATTGCATATAACGTATTTCATGTCGGAAACACTATTACGGCACATCTCCCACTTTCTGCCCGTGGGAAACCCGGCTCCACCCCTTCCCCGTAAACCTGAAGCCTTGATCTCGTCGATAACTTGATCGGGTGTCATGTCACGAAGGACTTTCGCCAGGGCCTGATAACCTTCCAAAGCGATGTAGTCTTTTATGTCTGTTGGATCTATCAGCCCATTATGAGCAAAGATGATGCGTTTCTGCTTCTTGTAAAAGGGGACATCCTTCTCGTATATAACCTTTTGAGTCGTCTTCGGAACAGTGTAGAGGAGTCTCTCAACAACACGATTATTTGCCAGCGTTTCCTCGACGACCTCAGACACATCTTTCACCGTCATCCTTGAATAAAAAATACCTTCCGGATGGATGACCACTATGGGGCCCTTTTCGCAGAGGCCGTGACATCCCGTAGTCCTGATCACAACTGATTGTTCGAGACCTTGCTTGCGGATCTCATCTGTTAAGGCGACCACAATCTCGGACGACCCTTGAGCAGTGCAACCTGTTCCCCCACAAACAGTTATCAACGATTTCCGCCCTGCTCTCGATTGCAGAATCTCAGATCTGATTTCTTCCAGCCGGTGAAATTGGACTTTGCTGTTCATGTTCCGACGCTGCCTTCCTGCCCGTATTGGGAGCGGAACTTCTCGATGAGTTCTTCGACGTCCTTGACCAGCACTTGTCCACGATATACTCCACCGAACACGACAACCGGACCCAGTGCACAGGCGCCAACACAATTGACGGTTTCAAGAGAAAACAGTTTGTCCTCTGTCGTTTGGTCAGGCTGTATGTGAAGCTTCCGCGTGAACCCGGCAAGGATGTTGGGCGCACCCCTCACGTGGCACGCTGTTCCCATACAAACCTTCACAACACATTTCCCGGATTCGACGAACTTGAACTGCCTATAGAACGAGGCCACACCGAAAATTTCATTCTCGGAGATTTTCAGCCTATTTGAAATCACCTTGAAGGCTTCTTCCGGAATATATCCCAGTTTTTCCTGAACCCCCTGCAGAATGCCGATCAGATGTCGGCGGTCACCCCCAAATCCGGAAAGTATTTCCGTGTACGGGGCCTCGGGGTGATACGATTCCCCACAGGAGTTCATTTCAGTCCCTTGTTCCATATTATTGTTCCTCTGGTGCGATTCATCCTGGGCGATTGCCGCCTGGAGCAAGCACGTAATTTCTTTTGAATGAATAATTGAGCACTAAACGAAACATTGGCCACATATTGTCTAATTATCACTTATTTAAGCCATGTTATTCGATTCGCACAGTGTTTGGAAAAGCATGGTGCCAATATTTAGTCAAACCTGTTTTTCATTTTTTGTCAAGAGGTTAATGCTACTATGGCCGACGATTCTTGAAAGGATGACCTAATGGAGCCGGCAATAAGAGTCATAGCTATTGCTGGAGCCATTTAGAGCACATTTTTTAACTTGATCCGGCTTGACAAGCTATTCATCTGCGTGAATAATAATAAGGCTTGGGCGACTCTGCCGGAGTTCTCGTGAATAGAGAAACTACGAATCGGAATATGTCGAGGATGTTGCGAACAATCATGGCTCTATGACGTAAATTCCCCCTAAGTTGCGGAACTTCTCGTCCCAGTCCAAACCATATCCCACCAAGAACCCGTCATCAATCCTAAATCCATAGTAATCCAAATGAACATGCTTTTCTCTGCGAGCAGTCTTGTCAATCATGGCGGCGATCTTCAAGGATTTCGGATTACTCAATTCAATACGCCTGCGGTATTCACTCAGGGTAAGTCCTGAATCAACAATGTCGTCGACAAGAATAACGTGACGATCTTTGACGGGTATACCCACATCCATGATCACCTTGAGTTCACCGCTGCTAACGGTGGCTGTGCCATAGCTGGAGATCCTTGCAAAGTCGATTTGGCAAGGCAGGGATAGACTCCGGGCCAAGTCCGCCAAAAAGACGAATGACCCCTTAAGTATTCCAATCAGCAGCAGATTGCCCTCGGGACAGTCCTCTGAGATCTGTTTGCCCAATTCCTGCACTCTTGCACCAATCGCATTCGCGTCATACAGCATCCTCTTTTTCACGTGTTCCATGTTTCACCCTTTCTGTTGAGCAGCAGATTTGACCAATCGGGCGTCTGGGTGTTACCAGCGGCTCATAGCCCCGAAGTGCAAGTCATCATGCAAGCCCGCGGTCAATAGAGTATAGGCCCTGGAAGCAATCATGGCTGCATTGTCCGTGCACAAAGCCACAGAGGGGAAAATTGGCTCGATTCCACGGCGGGCGCCTTCCTGCCGCATCTGCTGACGCAACGCTCCATTTGCTGCAACACCTCCCGAGACAACGAGCCGGTCCACCCCGAACTTCTCCGCAGCCCTGAAGGCCTTCACTGCAAGCGTCTCGACAACCGCTTCCTGGAACGCGGCCGCGATTATTCGCATCTCCCCGGCAGCAGATTCGGAAAGTCCTTTCGGCACAAGTGGATGAAAGCTGCCTGTCCTGTCCGTGCGATGCCGGACCCCCAGGATCTGCTCTACTTGTCTCAGTACGGCAGTTTTGAGGCCTGAGAATGAAAAATCCAAGCTGTCCTTTTCCATGAGTGCTCTGGGAAATTTCAGAACGCCCGGATCTATCCCTCCAGCCAAATCCTCTATAATGGAGCCTCCCGGATATCCCAAGCCCAGAAGTTTGGCTACCTTGTCAAAAGCCTCCCCTGCCGCATCATCACGGGTCCGGCCGACGATTTCGATATCCAAAGGTCCATGAAGATGGTAGAGGCTCGTGTGTCCTCCTGAGACCACCATGCCGACAAAAGGAAATGTTATGTCCTTTCGCTCCAGGAAAGGGGCAAAAAGATGACCGTGTAAGTGGTTGACTCCGCATAGTGGACAATTAAGGGCCAATGCCATTCCTTTTGCCGCCCCTATTCCGACGAGAAGCGATCCTATCAGGCCCGGCCCCCTGGTCACTCCTATCCCGTCTATGCCTTTCGGGATTATGCCCGCGTCGTTCAGGGCACGTTCCAGCACGAGGGATATGGCCTCGGAATGTTTTCTGGATGCCAGTTCCGGCACAACTCCGCCGAACTCAGCATGTACATCGATCTGGGACACTACTACACTGGACAAGATTTCGGTCCCGTCACGAACCACCGCGGCCGCGGTCTCATCGCACGAGGTTTCTATACCCAGGACCAGCATTCTGCTCACTCCAAGGCCTTCAACCGAGGTTTCCGGACTGAGCGAGGCTTCCTCCAGCCTCCTGCCTTTTCATTCTCGGAAAAATCTCCATAAACCAATTTTCAAGGTCATGCCAGCCGTTGAATTTTATTGTAACCGGTTTTTTTGAACGACGATTCCACGGCTGAAGCATCAGTCCGACCCTAAATCCTTCTGCCATATAATCATCAACGTGTCTGACATCGTCTTCAATTATAAAATCTACCTCGTTATCAGCCAGATAAATTCTTTTATCCCGATTTCCACCGGTGACCATCATTTCAGGAACTGAATGGTTCCATGGGAGGGCTTCAAGTTGCCTTTGAGCGGTCGCTGGGTCGGACCGCCCCGTGATGAATAGTAGCGGCTTTCCGTACGCCCTGTATATTCGTGACAGGGATTGAACAGCTCCATCGTACGCTTCAACCCGTGGCTGTGCGTACAGATGAGTAACGGCGTCATTCAAAGTTCGGGCGTCAAGACCCAGCGGTTCAAGCTCCCATGCGGCAAGGTCTTCAGGAGATATAGTGAGCCCCTTGGCTCTATTGATTGAATCCAGTATCACTTCAATCGACTTAAGTACTACTCCATCCACATCAAAGGCTATGTTCATTTCAAAGCGACTCCCAAAAGAAGTAATGTCTATATCCTGGTCTCCCTGTGCCGACGATTAGACGCATTCCGAGAAGGTCCCTCCAGAAACGTATGGTCATGTCCATGTCGCCGATCACCATGGCCAAGTAGTTTATTCCTGTAAATCTCATCATCGTCTTCCCCTTTTGGCCTGGTGTTCGAATATACTGTCGAATCATAGCATAGTTTCAAAAATTAGCCGCTTCCCGATTCCTGTTGAAAAATTTCGTAAAAGGCTTGACAACCGAGGTAAGCACATGTATTTGTAACACTTTGGTATTCTTTCCGCCATGCCGCTGAACAAGTGGCTGCCAACAAGGAAAACAGTACTGAAGCCATTGGTAGTCGTTAAGTACGGTTCGACGCCGTCGCTGACGAGCAGTTGGGAAACGGTCGTTCTTTCTTCCCGGTGCTCCATCCATTCCGAAGGCAAGGGTGATGACACGAAGAGTTCAAACCCACGCCGGAAACTGGACAACAATCGGCTGACGTAAAAAGCTGAGCGGCCAGGTGAAAACCGGGTCTTCTTCGTTAAAAGGCCTGTCCGAACTTTAAGACAGCCTGAAATATTCGACAATAGGGAGCAGTAAGTCCGAATGCTGAAAGACTTGCTCGAAAAAAAAAGATCCCAAATAGTGAAACGCTGGTTAGAGCTTATTTTCGATACCTACCCTCCCGACAGCTCCAAGTTTCTCATGACTCAGGGAAACCGCTTTGCAAATCCGGTAGGTTCTACGATCTCAAACGCGGTGGAAAAACTGTACGACGGTGTCGTGCTGGGGGTGGATTCGCAGTCAGAGGAGATCTGTCTGCTTCTTGACGACATTGTCAGGATAAGAGCTGTTCAAGAGTTTTCGCCCGCTCATGCGGTCGGCTTCATTTTTCTTCTCAAGAGAGCAGTGCGAGAGGCCTTGGATCGGGAGATTCAGCACAATGAACCGGCTCGCGAATTGTTGACTTTTGAGTCCAGAATCGATAATTTGGCGCTGCTTGCCTTCGACATCTACATGCAATGTCGTGAAAGGATTTATGAAATTAGGGCAGCCGAGATCCGCAATCGGACGTCTCGGATTTTAGATAGAGCTTGTCAAAAATACGGGATGCCTCACGAATGGTGACATTCGCGAGACGAAAATAAAAAGGAGCAACATCAATCGAGGTGGTGGCATGAACGCATGGTCTTCCCTGTTCACAGCCCTGATCCTAGTGTTGGCGCTTGTCGTGATATCCTTCTTTGGGGTGGGAACGATAGGGTTGAGCACACTGTTCGGGGTTGTTATACCCTACGTGGCTATGGCCATTTTTGTCATTGGGTTTGTTTACCGCATTGTGCGATGGGCCATGGTGCCGGTTCCCTTCCGCATTCCCACAACCTGTGGTCAAGGGAAATCGCTTCCATGGATCAAAGCTGACAACCTGGAGAGTCCCTATAACACTTTGGGGCTGATAGGTAGGATGGCGCTGGAGGTCCTGCTCTTCCGCTCTCTTTTCAGAAACACGAAAGCTGAACTGAGAGACGGGCCGACGGTAACTTACGGTTCAGCCAAATGGTTGTGGCTTGCAGGCATTCTCTTTCATTACTCCTTTCTCATCATCATCATCAGGCACCTTCGATTCTTTATCGAACCGGTGCCCTCATTCGTGGTGCTTCTCTCAAGTGTGGACGGCTTCTTTCAAATTCTCGTGCCGACTTTTTTCCTGACGGACATAGCGTTTCTGGCCGCAGCCACGTATTTGTTCCTGAGAAGGGTTGCAATTCCTCAGATTCGCTACATTTCACTGGTAGCAGACTATTTCCCGCTGTTTCTCATCCTGGGAATTGCAGTTTCCGGCGTGCTCATGCGGAATGTCTGGAAAGTGGATCTTTTGGGTGTGAAGGAACTGGCAATGGGGCTGTTCACGTTTCATCCAACGGTCCCAGCCGGTATCGGCCCCATTTTTTACGTCCATCTGTTTCTCGTCAGCGTTTTGCTCGTATATTTTCCCTTCAGCAAATTGATGCACGCGGGCGGAGTGTTCCTCAGTCCAACGCGAAACATGCTTAACAACAACCGAAGTGAAAGGTACATCAACCCCTGGAATTATCCGGTTAAGGTCCATACATACGAAGAGTACGAGGACGATTTCAGGGCCAAGATGAAAGAGGCCGGAATCCCGGTGGATAAGGAGTAACAATGTCACTGGATAAACTGCCTGATCCGCAAGGATTGATGAACATAGATTTGAAGCGCACTCCAGAAACGCCGTGGATGGACACCCCCGTCGATTTCCGAGAAGGGACTTACAGCTACCCTGGGGCGCCGAAAAAGCTTAAATACCTTGATCTTGCCAACCCCCGACAGTGGTCTCCAACCGATGAGGATTGGAAACTGCCCGACAACTGGCAGGAAATTATCCTTAAAGGATTCAAGGAACGGCTCGACAAGTACCGCTCCTTCCGACTGTTCATGGATATTTGTGTGAGGTGCGGCGCGTGCGCGGATAAGTGCCACTTTTTCATAGGATCGGGCGACCCAAAAAACATGCCTGTGCTGAGGGCCGAACTGATCCGGTCTGTTTACAGAAACGACTTCACGTTACTCGGAAAAATGCTGGGGCGTTTTGCAGGAGCAAGAGAACTGACCATCGATGTGCTCAAGGAATGGTTCTACTATTTCTTCCAGTGCACTGAATGCCGCCGGTGTTCGGTTTTTTGTCCTTACGGCATAGATACAGCGGAAATCACCATGATAGGGCGAGAACTTCTCAACCTTGTGGGCTTGAATATCAACTGGGTAATCGAACCCGCTGCCAATTGTTTCAGAACCGGTAATCACTTGGGTATTCCGCCGCATGGACTTACCGACATGTGGGAGTTCATGACGGACGACATCGAAGACCTAACGGGTGTCAAGATTGATTTACCCGTCAACAAGAAAGGCGCCGAAATACTCTTTGTAACACCTTCCGGAGATTATTTTGCAGACCCGGGCACATACACGTGCATGGGCTACATGATGCTGTTCCATGAGATCGGCCTTGATTATACGTGGAGCACCTACGCTTCGGAGGGTGGAAACTTCGGACTGTTCACTTCACATGAGATGATCAAGCGGCTCAACGCCAAGATCTATGCTGAGGCCAAGCGCCTGAAGGTTAAATGGATTCTTGGAGGCGAGTGCGGCCACATGTGGCGTGTCATTCACCAGTACATGGACACCATGAATGGTCCTGCGGACTTTCTCGAAGAGCCTGTTTCACCCATAACCGGGACAAAATTCGAGAATTCCAAATCAACCAAGATGGTCCATATCGCTGAATTCACTTCAGATCTCATCAAGAACAACAAGCTGAAGTTAGATCCCGGCAGGAACGAAAAATTCAGGGTCACTTACCATGACTCGTGCAACCCTGCCAGAGCTGCCGGACTCATGGATGAACCGCGATACGTCATCCAGAATGTCTGCAACAACTTCTTTGAAATGCCTGAGAATACCATCAGAGAGCAGACTTTCTGTTGTGGAGGCGGGGCAGGTCTCGGCAATGACGAGAACATGGAGATGAGAATGAGGGGTGGGTTCCCCAGGGCTAACGCGGTTCGGCATGTTCGGGACAAGCACGACGTGAACAGGCTGCTGTGCATGTGCGCTATCGACCGGGCTACGCTGACGGCCATGATGCACTACTGGGCCCCGGATGTAGAAGTCGGGGGAATTCACGAACTTCTCGCAAATGCCCTGATAATGGAGGGCGAGAACGAACGGACCCTCGATCTGCGTGGCGAACCCTTTAAACCGGACGGGGAGGAGGACGAGGATGTATAATTCTGGCAAGATAATCATAGGAATTATCATCTTTCTCGGTCTCATCGCGTATCCGTTTTGGCGCAACGCGGGAAAAGCCGCTACTCCGCCGAAACTCGAGGTTGGGACCCAGGAAAAACAGTGCGTGGAACCCACCCCGTACATGAAATCGTCCCACATGCAACTTCTCGACCAATGGCGGAACGATGTGGTTCGCGATGGAAAACGGATTTATGTGAATTCAACCGGCAAGGCGTTCAACATGAGCCTCCAGAATACTTGCACTAACTGTCACTCTAAGAAGACCCAGTTCTGCGACCGGTGCCATACATACGTGGATGCGGCCCCCAAGTGCTGGGATTGCCATATCGAGCCGAAAGAGCAGGAGCAACAGGCTGCAAGGAGTGATAAGTGATGGATAGCACAAGAAGAAGTTTCTTGAAAATTGCAGGCCTGTCCGTGCTCGGCCTCGGAGCCAAGCCGGTCGCCGACGTGATTGCTCAGGGTGGGCAGCCGAAAATAATGCCCGATCCCAAGGCCATAGTCGGAAAAAGATGGGCCATGATAGTTGACCAGAAAAAATGCCTCAATGCTAAGGAAGGCTGTAAGGACTGTGTTGTTGCCTGCCACACCGTGCACAATGTGCCCGATTTTGGTAATCCGAAAGACGAGGTGAAATGGATTTGGCAAACATCATTTGACCATGCCTTTCCAGGGGCAGAAAACGATTACATCCAAGATTACGTCAAGGACAGCCTGAGAGGTCTGCCGTTCGTGGTTCTTTGTAATCACTGCGACAACCCGCCCTGCGTCAGAGTCTGTCCGGTTCAGGCGACATTTCGGCGACCGGACGGCATCGTCATGATGGACTACCACAGGTGTATCGGCTGCAGATTCTGCATGGCCGCCTGCCCGTACGGAGCCCGGAGCTTGAACTGGAGGGACCCTCGTCCGTTCATAAAAACACCGATCAACCGGGATTACCCCACACGTACCAGAGGAGTGGTGGAGAAATGCAATTTCTGCGACGAACGGCTCGCAAAAGGTCTCATTCCTGCGTGCGTGGAAGCCTGCAAGGATAAGGCCCTTATTTTTGGCGATCTGGAAGACACTAATTCTGAGGTAAGGGGAGTCCTTCGCAAGAACCCCACCATCCAACGAAAACCCCATCTTGGGACGCGCCCTGAGGTCTATTACATCTTGTGAGGTAGCCATGCTTGAAAAGGCTTTAACTGGAAATCGCAGCTATTTCGGATGGATAGCTTTCTTGTTGATACTCCTGGGGATAGGATTTCAGTTTTATCTCCGGCAATTGAGTTACGGGTTGGGAATCACCGGCATGAGCCGCGACATTTCATGGGGCATCTACATTGGGCAGTTCACATTCCTGGTCGGTGTGGCGGCCTCGGCGGTTATGCTGGTATTGCCTTATTACCTCCATAACTACAAGATCTTCGGCAAGATCACCATTCTGGGAGAATTTCTGGCCGTAGCCTCGGTTGCCATGTGTCTCACTTTCATCATTGTTGACCTTGGGCAGCCTTCGAGGGCCTTTAACGTGCTCCTTTATCCAACCCCGAATTCTGTGCTGTTCTGGGACATGGTCGTCCTAAATGGATATCTGTTTCTCAACATAATCATAGGTTGGACAATCCTGGGAGCTGAGCGAAAGGGCGCTCCGCCGCCAAAATGGGTGAAGCCTCTCATATACCTTTCCATACCGTGGGCAGTCAGCATCCACACCGTCACAGCCTTTCTTTATGCCGGTCTACCTGGAAGAGGTTTCTGGCTGACCGCCATCATGGCTCCTCGATTCTTGGGTTCGGCGTTTGCGTCCGGCCCCTCCCTTCTTATACTGTTCTGTTTATTCTTGAGAAAATACACCAAGTTTGACGCGGGCTGGGAGGCCATTCAGACGCTGTCCAAAATAGTCACTTATGCAATGATTATCAGCGTGTTTTTCGTGCTCTGTGAACTTTTCACCGTTTTTTACAGCCAGATCCCTGACCACATGTACCACTTCACTTATCTTTTCGTGGGCTTCCACGGACATTCGGGACTGGTCCCGTGGATGTGGCTGTGCATTGTGCTTGCAGCGGTGGCCCTCACCATTCTGATAAACCCGAAGACCAGAAACAACGAGACAACCCTGCCCATAGCTTGCGTGTGTGTATTCTTCTCTCTGTGGATCGAGAAGGGTATCACCCTGGTGCTCACCGGTTATATTCCGTCTCCTCTGGAGACCATTACGGAGTATTCGCCGACAGTGCCGGAGATGGGTATCACGCTCGGCGTGTGGGCGATGGGTTTCCTGATTCTTACCATCCTTTACAAGATAGCCATCACCGTTAAAGAGGATGAAGCTGCCGACGCGCACTAAATTGCACCTACAACTCCAACTGGACACACCGACACGCAGAGTTTACATTCCACGCAGGGATTGAATTCAAGTGATCGTCCAGATTCATAAGTCTCTCCTCGTATTCGGTGCCCTACAGTGTCCCGTCGTAATTCTTGCAGAGCATGGTCGCGCAAACGGCATCAGTTTCCTTCAAGTGTCATAATCATTGTGCTCGTAGGTTGGCTGGGCTTCTTTGTGGGTATGGTGTTGGTAATGGTCTTGGTTGCCATAATTCGCTACGGGGGAATTATGAGCAGTTGGTAGCCTCTATAACATTATTTGAAAGACCTCAAGCCACTGGTTCCCATTCTTCAATTTTAGCCTGACCCGCTGCCCCCACAGCGGGTTTGGTTTTTACATGCCTGAATCTCGTAGCACGTTCCACCGGTACACGGCGACTATCATCAAAAATCTCAAACTGCTAATTCCATGAAAAATTAATAGATTTGGGCTGTAGGTTCAAATCCGTTCCTTTATGAATTTGCTGGTGGTCCGGCACTCTTCTTCATCACCATCTTCCCCGCAGCCCTCAGAATCTCCACTTTACTTGACATATTTAAAGGGAGGCATTTTCTTTAGCGCTTCCTTGGTAGCCCCGTGCAAGATGAACTTGCCGTCTTCAATCTTAAGTTGCTTTATGGGGATGGCCACGTCGTTCTTGTCAATGCCCAGGAATCCGCCTGCTCCAATAATCGCATAGGTTACAGCCCTATCTGGACCGATGATGATGTCATCTACTTTGCCAATTTTGTGTTTCGTGTCATTATAGACGTGCTTACCGAGGATTTTCTTCTTGACGCTCCAGCCATTGACTACATTTGTCAACTCTGTAACCGCTACACCGATGGCCAAGGTCTCAGAACCAGCAACTGGTGGAGCAGGAGCCACTGAAGGAGCCTGTTGTGGTGCTGGTGCAGCAGCAGGTTCTTTAGCAACTGGTGGAGCAGGAGCCACTGAAGGAGCCTGTTGTGGTGCTGGCGCAGCAGCAGGTTCTTCAGCAACTGGTGGAGCAGGAGCCACTGAAGGAGCCTGTTGTGGCGCTGGTGCAGCAGCAGGTTCTTCAGCGGCATAGCCGAAAGGTGCCATGAGCATAATCATCCCAAGGACTATCAACAGTATTCTTTTCATGTTCACTCCTTTGAAACACAATTCAGTTTATATCTGTTTGAAACGTGTTAACTGTGGCTATCTGGTTTGTCAATAGGCTGGATTCCGGCAGGACGAAGGATATGAAAGGACTAAAAACTCACATCCATCTGTCTTCCTCAACTCCTACTCATCTAATCTAGTGTTATGTCACCGTATTAGCTTTACAATACGAATGGGCTATGCTGTTCAGGTCTCATGTGGAAATCAGCATAGTAGGCCAACGTGACGCGCTCTGTCATGAACGGAATCCCGGTTTGATTCGGCTGAGGCGGAACAGTAGTTGGAGAGCGGCGTAATTGGCTCGGTTGTGTCTGCTCATGTCTTTTTCCGTCTGGGTCAGGTAATCCACCGCGACGGTATCTCGCCAGTTCTGCGCGGGAGGAGACTGGACCCACCAGTAAAGGGGAAAGACCCGCGTGGCGACCATCTGCACCGAACGGCCGAAGTGTTTTTCCACGCTCCGCTCGACTTCCTGCGGCGAAAAGCTTGCCCTCATCGAATTCTTGACGTCTCTCAATAGCTCGGCATCGCTCGCTCTAGTCAAGGCCGCGTAGACATCAACGGTGTGCTGGAACTTAGGGCGGACCAGGTCAAACACGAACAGCTTTCCGTCGGGTTTCAGTATGCGCCGCATTTCAGAGAACGCCCGGTCCAAAGACGCTGGATCGGGCAGGTGATGGCAGGCCAGAGACGAGATCACCGCGTCCACCGAGTCGTCGGCAAATCCTTTCAGGTCGGTAATATCCCCGTTGGTAAAGGTGACGTTATCGAGGTGGGACTGGCCGGCATTCACCTGGCCCCGGCTCAACATGGGCTCCGACAGATCAACCCCGGTGAAGCGAGCCACGGGGTTCAGCCGGGCGAGATGCAGGAGCAGTCGGCCGGAGCCGCAGCCTAAGTCGACCACGGAGCGGCTACCGGCGATGACCGGGCCGACAGCCGCGGCGATGGCTAGATAAAGAGAAGCGCTGGGGCCGTCTATAGCACCCGCCGAGTCGAAAGCCGCCACGCCGGATGCCGAGTCCATCACCAGTTTCGGCTCGGGGACCCTACCTATGCGCGGTCTTGGGATTAACTCCAGGCAAACAGCCTGCACTATCAGCCAGGATGACTGAAGCATTGTTCACCTCGTACTTTGCCGCATGCACCGTTACCCTGAACCGACGTTCAAAAGTCAGAAATATGTAAGCGTTCACCGTGGTCCCCCCTTTTAGGGTTAGATCCGGAATTGTGCGGCGGTCTTACCCGGCGCATTACGTGCCTACGGATACCGATTGCATGGAATGTGACGGAGGAAGTGCAAAAGGGGAGATGTGGTCCGTAATCTCGGGTGGTACGCCAATCCCTTCTAATCAGGCCAAACGATTCTCTCTCCCCCCTATTGAATTAGCCAAAATACTTGAACTTTGCAACCACAAAACGAGGAATGGGGTCGTTGTCATTATTATGACCTTACCGGCGGAGTAAAGAACGTAGTTTCCTCAATGAGGGGGTTCACGGCGTTCGGACGCAGGTTTCAATCGCAGCGATATAGCCTCGCCGGGGCATGGTGGATACGCACAAGCCGCAGCCGATACACCTGCCACGGTCTACCTCAACGACGTCGTATGCTCCCATCTTGACTGCTTCCATCTGACCGTAATCCGTGAAGGCCTCATTGCGAGCCCGGCCAAGCGATCTCTCAACACTCGCGAGAAACAGCTTGCATCTAACGGACAATCGGAACTTATTTCGAGAACTGCTATATTGTCTTGACCCTAAAACCACAGGAGTTGGGGTTAAAGAATAATTTATTCTGCATTAGCCCAACTTCGACGTGCAGTAAGTGTGCCAAGCCTGTTTTTGGGGGTTATGGCAACAAAAAGTCTCGTGATATCAGAATGAGGGTTTCTTAACGACGAATGTAGTGCCATAGAGTGGCAAAA
>Ga0247841_10002030_pt1 | contig 42119 bp, 73 predicted proteins | sample LaCruzMarch2015__2_FD_192410 | JGI IMG/M metagenome (GOLD analysis project Ga0247841, IMG submission 192410) | Freshwater microbial communities from meromictic Lake La Cruz, Castile-La Mancha, Spain - LaCruzMarch2015_18m | ecosystem: Environmental > Aquatic > Freshwater > Lake | place: Spain...
AGAGTGACCTATTTCGTGAAGTCCAACTTGTAGTCTTTCAGGATTAATTGGTTTTGAAGTATAAACTTTATTTTCACTTTTGAAATATCTTCCAACGTTGCTTTTAAATTTATATTCAAATAAAAGATTATTTTCATTTGCAATCTTTTCAAAAAGTATAATATATTTATTATTTTCCATTTTACAGACTAATAAATACATACTTCTATTTATATTTTTATACGTATTTTTAAGTAGTAAAAACTGAAAAAAATTAAAAACCCTGGAAGAATCCAAAAACTAATAATTAGTCAGTCTTTGGCTTCTTCTGGGTAAAAAGAGGTGATAATAATACAAGGGGATAGATATTTATATACTTTTTTATTCTTTTGAAAAAGGTTTTATTTGGCTTTTTAATGATGCATTTTCCTTTTCTAAATTTGCAATTTTTAAGTCTTGCTCTTGTATTTTCTTTATAAGTTCTTGTGCATCTTCTTCTATACTCCTTGACTTTTGTTTTATTTTATCTGCAAGTATTATTCCGTTATTCATATTTGAAGAGTTCATCTACCTCCCTTTTGACTTGTTTTCTTTTTATTAACATATTTCAAGTGTTTGATATTTTACAGTTTCGTTTAAACCTAAGATTGATATTGTTGTTGCAGTTCCTTTTACTTGAAAGCTTCCAAGAGTAGTGCTATCGCCTTCGCACTGGTATGTAATATTTTCTCCTTCTGGAAGTTGATAGAAATAATTATCCATAGGTTCATAATAAATCATTTCGTATTTGTTGTTGTAAGCATCCGATAATATTATTTTTTGGTTAAGCCTAACATATACTTTATCTGCGTCTTGCATTTGGTTTTGATGTCTTATTGATTTGAGCAAGATAAAACCTTTAAAGCTTGCAAGGAAAATCATAGCGAGAACTATTAATATAAAGATTAGTGCATATATGTTTGATTTTGTTTTTCTTGTTGTTTTCATTTTATCCTCTTAAAAATACATCTTTAAAACTTTTTCCTATACCTTTAAAAAAAAGCCATACTTTATCTAAAAAGTTCATTATTTTTACTCCAAATTTTTCCGAAGATTTATCATTTATTTCTGTTTCTATTTTTTTATTGGTTGTATCTATTTCTTTGTATGAATTACTTAAATCTACTGAATCTAAATTTTGGTTTTGTTCTGAAATTATATTGTAATTATTTTCATCATCAGTAGTTCCTTCATAAAATGTTGTTTGAGCTTGTGAGAAAGAAATAGTATTAAGTAGTAAAGTTCCTAAAAGTAGCAAAAAAACAATTTTTTTATCCATTTAATAAAGCCCACCTGCAATAGCTTCTTGGTTGAACATCTACCCACATTCTCACTATTTCTGCTCTGAATGTTGGAACAACTGCTAATTTAATATTTCCTGTTCCAACAACACCATATATATTTGCTGTGTAATTTGTATTTACTGCTTGAACGCCTGTTCCAACTATTGTATCATTACTTGCTGTTCCCCAACCCCACCAAGTTCCTGCTGCTGCATCTGCAGCTATTGGTATTGAAGCAGTATATGAAATAAACGTTGGTGCTGTTGTAGTTAATATATTAATAGCCATTCCTGTTGTTGTAGTATTACTCATAAAAATAATTTTACAATCAAATGAATAATTAGTATTTGGTTGTAAAACTAATGTTGTATTTAAATCACTTATTATTGTGAATCCTGTTGCTGAATTTGAACGATAATTACTTCTGCTTATATTTAACCATTCTGTAATTGATGGGCTTCCAGAACTTCCTCCAGCTCCATTTGTTGAATTAACGTATAATACATAATTTGTCATAGTTGTATTTTGGGAATCTAATAAATCTGCTAACTGGGATAATCCAGCACTTACATAATTATCCATTGAAAGATTAATTGCATCTACTTGTGTTTTATTATAAATTGTTTGATTTATCCAAGCGTCGTTGTAACCTCCAGCAATATTAAAATAACTTCCATTATTTAATATAGAAAATGTTGGATAATTTACTTTATCTGCACTCCAATTACCCACTAAATTTACAATATCTGAAATTTTTACAAATATCGAATTAACCCAATTTATTATTGAATTATTCTGGATTAATATTTTGCTGTCTATTGTAGAATTAATCCAATTATCACTATAATTAGTTCCGTTAAGACCATTAAGTCCATTAGTGCCATTAGTTCCATTTAATCCATTTATTCCGTTTATACCATTTGTTCCATTAGTTCCATTTAAGCCATTTAAACCATTGGTTCCTGGAATACCTTGAGAACCATTTGTTCCGTTAAGACCATTAAGTCCATTAGTGCCATTAGTTCCATTTAATCCATTGATTCCGTTTATACCATTTGTTCCATTAGTCCCATTTAAGCCGTTTAAACCATTGGTTCCTGGAATACCTTGAGAACCATTTGTTCCGTTAAGACCATTAAGTCCATTAGTGCCATTAGTTCCATTTAATCCATTGATTCCGTTGATACCATTTGTTCCGTTAATTATATTAAAGGGATTAGAATCAACATAATTCCTTAAAGAAGTGTTTATTGAATTTATTTCTGTTTTAGTGTAATAATTTTCTTTATCTTGTGACCAGTTTCCAACTATATTTACGATGTCTGAAATTTTAATAAAAAGAGAGCTAATCCACTGTGCTATTGAATTATTTTGATTTGAAATTTTTTCATCTATTGTTAAGTTAATCCAAGTGTCGTTGTAGTCGGTTCCATTTAAACCTGCTATTCCCTGTATTCCTTGAATGCCTTGGATTCCTTGTTCTCCATTTTCTCCTTTGCTTCCATCGTCTCCCTTATCCCCCTTATCGCCTTTAATAGAACTATAATTTGACTTTAATAAAGTAAGCTCAAGCCCTACTAACCTTTTTCTTGGGCTTTGGTCGATTAGATTAATGTTGATATTAAGATAGTAATTCTTAGATAAGTTATTGCAGTATTGGCTTAAATCTCTTTGTGTATATGTCCATTCTCCAATATCCCCAGTTTGAATTCTTGTAGAATTAGTAAAGCAAATGTTCCCTCCTGTCATCTGGTCGTATATACTGAAATTAAAGTCGTATGTTCCAACATTAAAGTTGTTACCTTCATAATATTGACCTGCCCAAATATATGTTTCAGTTGCAGATATATTAGTGCATAAACAAGTAAAGATAAGAATTGCTGTTATTGTCTTTATTAAGTTTTTGTTTTTCATTTTAAAATATATTTGTGAAGAATTTAATTATTGGATAGTTAGTTAGTTCGTTCCAGAAAGCAACGCTTCCTAAGACTATTATTTTAAAGAGTGCAAATAATATAAAAGTTCCTAAGAAAATTATAATAATCCATAAAACTATTCCAAGTCCACCTTTCTTATCTGCTTTGTTTATCATTTTATTTTATGTTGTGAAATCGCTTTTTTTAATTCTTTGTGAGTTTCCTTTATTGGAAAAGATTAATATTACACCGCTGACTAAAATTAATGAGGTTATTACAAAGAAGCCTATTGTATCATTCCATTTTGTTGTTACAGAAGTGACTAATTTTGTAATTGGGCTTAATATGTATTTATCCAAAAATTGTCCAACGCTTGAAAAGACTTTATCTACTGCCCCAAGTTCTTTATCTTCTTGTGTTGTTTCGTTGGTTTCATTTGTTTTTGGCTTAGTTGGGTCTCCTCCAGAACTTCCTCCAGTTCCAGTAGCCCAAGCAGTTTCTGCAACTGCTATTGTATCAAAGCTGTATAAAATAGTGTCTGTTTGATTAATATATGGGACTTTAAAGTATATAGTGTCTTTTGTTCCATCTCCGTCAGTATCTACAGTTGGATATTCTCCTTCATTATATGTTGAAGATGTTTCGGAATATAAAGTGGTTGTTGTTATTGACCAGCTTGAACAAGTGGATAAGCCATAAGTTTGTCCTGCGTTACAAACTTTCATTTGTATTGAGTAAGAGCCTTCACTATAAGCTGTCCTTATTGGAAATTTAAACCATATGTTTGTAAGGTTAGTTGTTGAGGATACATTGTTTAATTTAACCCAGACTAATCTTTCATTTCCAACTCCAGCATCTCCGTGTTTAACTCTTATTGCCCCAACTATATCATAAACTAAGTAATTGTAAAAGTTTATGGTTCCATTTAAAGAATTATCGAACCTGTCAGTTGTCCAATTTGGATTTGTTTCGTTTGTTGTTTTATTTATGGTTGTTCCATTATCTAATAATGCATAAATGTTTAAAGGATAAGTATCACTTATAGTTCCATTAATATTATAATCTGTAATATTTGATAAACCTTCTGTGTGTATTAATATTGGAAATTTAAGTGTTTTATTGTAATATGTATCTGTTGAAGTTGTGTTTATAGCAGTTACTTTTGCGAAGCTTTGATTAAATAAAACGTTTTCTTGAGTAATATTAGCAAGGCTTAAAGCAACATTAAAAGTGTAATTATAATAGTTGCCTGCTAAATCATAGCTTGATAAAGTTATATTATTTGTTCCTGAAATTAAGTATGTTATTGTAGTGTTCCACATTTCTGTGTTTGTTAAATTATGGAATAAACTTCCTTGTAAAACTCCATTAAGATATAGCTTAACATAGTCTGGATTTACTTCTGTTTGGTTTAAAGTTAAGTTGTAAGTTCTTCCTGTTAAAACATTACTTAGGGTTGTGGTTATTGTTACTAAAAGAGGATTTATGTTGTCTGTGGTTATGTTAAATAATCCTGTTTGACTTAAAGTTCCATCAGAAGTTGAATTAACTATAACACTTAAATTTATAAATCCATTGTATTGTTCTGTATCAAAAAGAGATATAAGAGTTCCATAAGTTGTATTTACTGCTGTGTTTATATCTTCTCCGTTTTTAATGATATTTGTTGTATTGCTATAAGTTACATTAAGAGCTATATAATCAATATCATATCTTGAGTAATTGGTATAAAGAGCAATTACTGTTGAGTTTCTTACATAAGTGCTTCCTAAAACGTTCTTACTAACCATATAAATTTTATCGATATATCCAGGTTCGCTATTTGTTACATCTGCTTCAATTTTTACTTCATTATCAATTAGTAAATATGCACTTTCTACTAAAAAGGCTTTGCTTGTCCATACCCCACTGCTTCCTGCGTCTGCAGGTATTGTTCCAACCAAATAATCATTAACATAAACTTTTAATATTGCATTTAGCTTTGCATAAGCCACCATTATATAATGGTCATTAGCATCTTCTGTTATTGTAAAATCGTGTGTCACTGTTTTACCTGCAGAATAATTTTGAGCATTTCTATTTTCTGGAAGCCCAGTAGTCATAGCATAATTAACATCTAAAACGTCAACGCTTGTCGCAAACGTATTATTTATATCCAATTGGTTTATAGTGAAATTTGTTTCGTTGTAAATATAAGTGTAATTTGTTGCATCTGTTCTTAATAATGAGAAATTGTAATATCCCACGGTCAAAGATTGTTTTGAATTATTTGTTATAGTAGTTCCATTTCTGGACAATACAAAAGGGCTTGTGCAATTTCCCCATACAAAAAAAGCTAATGGATACATTATTGGGGAGGTTCTGTTAAATAATACTTGACACTTTTCTTGGCTTTTTGTTATTGTAAATGAAGTTTCGTTGTAATTATTTGTGTAATTTGATGTGTCTGTTCTTTGTGCAGAAAAATTAAAATATCCAACACCATTTCTTTGAACAGAGTTGTTTGATATTGAAGTTCCATTTCTCATTAATGTGAAAGGAGAAGTTGCATTCGCCCAAGCCAAAAATACATCTGGATAAATTAATGGACTTGTTGCGTTAAATAAAACCTTAAATGTTTCTGAATTTTTGTTTATTATAAATTGTTGTTGGTTAAATGTGTTAGAATAGTTTTGAGTGTCTGTTCTTTGAACTGAAATATTATAGGCTGTTGCACCTGACCTTATGCTTGAATCGTTGGCAATAGAAGTTCCATTTTTCATAAGTGTATAAGCAGTTGTGCAATTTGTTGCAGCCCTAAAAAATGCAGGGTGGGTTATTGGGCTTGTAGTATTAAAGAAAACAGAACAAGCTGCTGTTGATTTATTCACTTCAACAGTGTATATTGTCCAATTAATATTATTGCTTGTGTCATTTATAGTTACGTTAATTGGATAAAAACCAGCAGGTAATGGATTTTGACTTGTTAAAAAACCTAAAACCCCATAATCTTGGGTCATTGTAAATCTTGAATCATTAATTTTAAAATATCCAAATCCATCGTCGTCTGTTCCTTGGAAGATGTATGAACCATAGCTTAAATAAGTTCCATCACCATAGGTAGAAGAAAAATTTGCTGGTATATTAACAAATGTTGGAGGAGTTACATCTGCAGCTATTCCATTTACATTAAATGGCATATCTCTGGCAGTAGATGTCCAAGAACTTCCAGAGTCAGTTGAAGAAAAAAAGTTTCCTCCAGAATAGCTTCCAGAAGCTTTAGTATCTAAATAGACTCCGTTTCCTGTTGAACCTAAATTTAAAACCCTGATTACTATTGCATATTTTGTAGAGGCTTGTAATTCATAAGTGCTCATAGGTATATTAAACCAATTCCATCCAAAACTATCTGTTATTGTTCCAGTAGATAAGTCTGAACCTGTTGGTTTTCCAGTTCCGTCAACAGCTTTAATACTTACTGTTACTGTTGGCTCAGGAGGAGAGTAATATGCCCTATTAAGAAATAAATCAACAGAAGTTATATTAAATTTTTCGTTTGAACCAGTAGTTCCAACTGTAAATGTTTGAGAAAACCAATGAACAGAATCTTCAATTGAATAGTAAGTGCTATCTTCCTCCCCATATGTTTCAAAAACTTCTGCGTTTAATAGTGGAATAAACAAGCTTAGAAGTAGAATAAGCCCAAAGATAATGCTTATTTTTTTGTTTGTGTTCTTTTTGTGTTTGGGTTGATTTTCTTTTGATAGCATAATTATTAAAGGTTATTATTGTTTTTAAACTTGCTTTTTGTATTGATTCATTATCTTAATACGCTTGTAAGCCCACCTGCACCCCATAGTTCTGCAGAGACTGTATTTATTTGTAAGTTTTGCTTAATTTGATTTTCTTCTTTTGCATCTGTAATTGAGCAAGAGTTTTTAAGTTCAGTTAGTGTTGGTTCTTTTGGAGTTTGGCTTGTGTCCTTTCTTATTAAAGTTCCGTCTGAGCAGTAAAATAAAGTTGTCTTTGTTGTTTCTAAATCTGTGCAAGAATAAACAGGGTTACTACTTGTTCCAGTCCATTTGCATTCTCTAACAGGCGTATATTCATATCTTATCTTTGCCCTATCTACTCCTCTGTCGTTGCTTAGTGTTATTGTTGTTTTTATGTCATATTTTAAATCACTTGTTGTTCTTATTGCGTATGGCTTTAATTGGTTTTGCCCTGTTACACCAACACTTGGAATTATAAAGTTCGCCTTATAATTTCCAGGAGCTATGTTTAATGCGTTTCCACCTGTGAAAGAATAAGAACGCTTCTCTCCATCTGGAAATTCTAAAGCAATTGTCATTTCAACATCTTTTGCAATTGTATTTCCTTTGTTTGAAAAGCTTACCTTGAGGTTGTAATCAAATCCTGATATTTGAGGGTTGGATACTGGGCAGTTTATGCAGGTTAGTTCAACGCCTGTTAAATCAACATCGTGGTATAAAGAGTCACCAGAAGATACGTCTGAGCTAATAGGAGGGCTATAAACTACGTCTGGAGAAGTAATTGCGTTTCCCTGACCAAAAGGATAATAAGTATCAACGTTTTGGCTTCCACCGAGAGTATTTTTATCTTTGCTTGTATCACTTCCTGTGTCTGTATTGGTATCTGTATTCGAACTTCCTTTAAAGAAATTTACAACCTTAGTGACTGTGTTTTTAACTGCATTAATAACTTTTGTAACAGCGTTTTTAATTGAGGTTCCTATGCTTGATAAACTTAAAGCAGAAGTAAATGGGATAGTAAAGAGTAGAAAAACAAGGCTTATTGCAACAAATACCTGGATTTTTTTATTATCATTTTTCATTTTGCGTGTGTCTATTTTTACTTTATCTTTATTTAAAGCTTCTTTTATGCCTTAGCTTAGCATCTATTTTGTTTAATCCTTTTTGTGATTTAGCTCCTAAGAAGCCAAATATAGTTGAGAATATCCAGTATATCGTTTTAAAGATTAGTTTTATAATTGTCCATAGAACTATCCAACCACCTATTGATAAGAGGAAGATTATTGCTGCTATAATGAGTATAATCCATAAGAAGCCTAATCCAGCAAGAGCAAAACCCATTTTATTTATCTACAATCAAAACTCCTGTTTGGGTGTCATTATAAACAGATATAATGCCTTCCTTTTTCTGTTCCTTAGTAACCTTTATTAGTTCAGAAGTTTCGGTTGGCTTTATTGAGTTTATAGTTTTTTGATTGTTTCCTCCGTTGTGTTTTATTTTAATAAGTGTAAATGATGTGATTAATAAAAGGCTTACTATTATCAGTATTATTCCGATTATTTTTTTAGTGTTCATATTTTTAGGTTGTTTAGCTCATTTTATTTGTATAGTTTTCAGCAAATTGTAAAGCTTCGTGCCTTGTCTGAAAATTTTTATTCAAAATATCTTTATTATTTCTATAATCAAAAAGCATTAGAACAAATTCCTTTCCATCTGGTTCTATAGCCAAATTCATTCCATTAAAATCCCATTGGTCTTTTCCAATCTTTTTCCATTTAGTGCTTATTTTTGGTTCCATATAATTTTCCATTTCACTCATTTCATCACTTTCTTTATCCTCTTTACTTTGAATTAAATCATCATCAATATGATAACCAGTTTCTTCAACTATATCAGAATCATCGTAGCCTTCTTCTTTCATTTCTTCTGCTTTTTTCCATAAATCAACATCAATATTTCTTTTATGTTGCCTTACTTTTGTTCCATCGTTTCTGTGGTATTTGTGGACTGTTGTTTTAACTTTCATTTTATTTTTTATCTCCTTTTAGCTCTTGATTTTTTTACTTTTCTAAGGATTACCATAAGGATTAATGTAAATGCAAGCCCACCTAATTCTCTATATAGAGCTTTTAAGAATAAGTCTTTTCCTCCAACTAAAAATGCAGCTATTAAAATAATAAGCATAATTATTGCTATAAAAGGAAAACCTGCCTTTTTCTTTATTAATGATTTAAATGCCATTTTGTGTTTTGCTATTGTCTATTTAGTAATTAAGCTCCAGTAATTACTGCAGTTCCTCCTTTTCTTACAATTGGAGCCAAAGCTCCAGATACAAATGCTCCCCAAAGTATAAGTGTAATGCTTGCTGATAAAGCAGGACCTAAAACATAAAATACTCCTTGCCCTTCCCATAATGGTTCGCCTATTGCCTTAACTCCTTGAGCACTTATTGTGCTAACGCAAGCTCCATAATCATTTTTTCCTAAATCCCAAACCCAAGATGCCCCACATTTTAGTCCTTGAATAATTGAACCTGTCTGTCCTGCTAAGTAGCTTAAAAGATTTTCTTGGGCAGCTGGATAAACTCCAGCATATACAGAGTGGCAAGCTGTTGGGTTTGAACTATCTATGCAACTTGCACTTTGGGTGTATCCACCATATAGTTCTCCATCAGTTGTTTTTAAATCATCAAGTTCTTTTAATTGCTGTGGGCTTATAGTTGGAGTGTCAGAAGGAACTAATGCAACAAATTGGAAGGTTACGCTTTCACCTGGTGCCAAGCCGTTTGTTCCAATAGAACATTCAACAACGTTTGCCTTATTTGCTAATGCCCCCCCTAAGCTTTTCCAAAAGCTTCCAGAATTAGGTCTTTCACATTCGCCTTTTTCTAATCCACTCTTTGAACCTGAACTTAATAGAACAGTTACAACGTCTGTTACTGCGTTTCCAACCTTAGTATTTAGTTGTGTAATGCAAGCGTTATCAATAGTATTTCCACAGTAGCTTTTAACTTCTGTTTCGTATAAAGGCATATCTACTAAGTTAATGCATTCCCAAGAATAAACCTTAGTAGCCTTTCCGCTGTTTAAGTCTTTAAGCTTATCTTCAATATCATTTGGAAGGTATTTAGTTATTTCAACATAACCACAATTTCCTCCTTTTATTTGAGTCTTAATTTCGCTAACTGCCTCTGCAGTAGATAATTTTAATAAGAAGCCAATTTTTTGAATCCCAGTCATCATACCCCAAATATCAACAACCCTTCCATCTGGGAGAACAACTCTAATATCTTTATCAATACCTAATTGCAAAGCATAGGTATCTGGTGGAAGTGTAATTTGGTCATAAGGAAAGCCTAATTGGTCGCCAATGTTTTCTAAAGTAAATTCAACAATAACAGGTTGTCCAGCAACTGCGTATGGGTTATTAACCCTTATTGGCTGAACTTGACCAAGAGAAGAAGCAATAGTTCCGTCTTTAGGTGCAGAGTAAATTTTTGTATCAACTGAAAATCCAGGTGTTATACAACCCTTTCCATCCAAATATACTTCTCCAAGTTGGCATTGAGTAGAAGCGTCAGAAGTAACTACTTCTTCAGAACTAATAATAGGCAATAGACTTAAAAGCAAAGTAAAACAAATAAAGCTGAGAAATATTCTACTAAACACTTTTTTATATGTGTCTTTATGTCTTTTAGACTCAATTCTGGGTATCATTTTAATATTGTAGTAAGGGAGAAAACCTTTATAAAGACTCTTAAAATTTAAACTGCTTTTTATTTAATTGCCGTCGCTATTGGCGTTTTATCTTTTATAAGCTTAAACTTTATTTATCTAAAATTTGACCTTTTCATTCTTCTCCTTCCTTTCCCTCCTGCAAGTGCTTTAATTACTATTACAATTCCTATGAATATTATTAATCCAAATAAAACCTTTTCGAAAGTTAAATTATTCCAGAACTTATTCCAATCGCTTTCTTTTGTTTCTTCGCTTGTGCTTTCTGTATTGTTGCTTGTTAAGGTATTATTTGAAAAATCCAAAAAATTTGTTTTTGTAGTGTTTGAAGTGCTATTAATATGTATATCCGTTTCCCCTGCACTTGTTCCTGTTTCACTTCCTTCTGTTCCACCTGATACAACCTTAACTCTAAAAGTTCTTGTTGTTTCGTTAAAGTTTCCAGCCTTATCGGTTGCGTTCCAATACATATAATAATAAGTGGAGTTTGTTAGATTAACATTAAAATTAACTAAATTGTAAGCCGATAAGTTTGTAAGTGTAGTTCCGTTTGCATATGTGAAAGTATATTTAGAACTATTGAAGTTTAAGTCATTTGCATTTCCTGATATTACTATTGTTTCATAACTTCCCAAATTTACTTCATACTCATAATTTTCACTTGGGTTAGTTATATCAAATGTTGGTTTCACAGTATCCAAACTCACCCATCTACTCGTAGAATTAACATTCCCAGAACTATCCTGAGCATAAACTGTCACATTATAATTCCCATCATTTAGATTAGTTATATTATGGTCTAATCTTGTTGCATTGTATAAAGCCATTACTTCATTAGCACTTAAACCTCTATTGTAAATCATTGAATCATCAAGAGAACCATTTAATCCATCTCCTAAATAAGAAGAAGAACCAACTGTTACATAGTTTGTATTTGTGTCTATTTTTCCATTGTATAAATTACTTACTGGAACTTCTGTTAAATTAGCAAAAGCTTTGACTAATGTTGAATTATCTAAAATTCCATTTATATAAATTTTAGCTGAATTATCTGAACCATTCCATACACCTGTTACTAAATACCATTGTCCATTTGTAAGATTAGTTGTTGAACGAATTAAATGTTGATAACCTCCACTGGCTAATTCCATTCTTATTCTTGAAAATCCACCTGTTGAACTATCTAAAAGTAATCCGTATGTTGTATAAGGATAAGCTCCAACTATTGGTGATTTAACTAAAACTCTTCTATAAGAAGCATAAGAATCTAATTTTATCCAAGTACTTACTGTTATTGCATCTGTAATGTTTAGAGAAGAATCATTTGTTGATTTAAAATAACTTGTTCCATTTAGTTTAATACACTTATCAAATTTACCACTTGAATTGCTTAGTGTTCCATTAAATCCAGTTATATTATTTCCATAACCTGAATAATCAAGTGCATAAGTATTGTTTTCTCCAGTCTCGTTATTATATCTTAACCAAAGTTTTAATCCAACATTTGAAAGAACCGAATGATTGCTTAAATCATTTGTTGTTACATTTATATAAATATTACTTTGAGAAAAATTACTTGAGTTTGTTGTTTGTGGTTCAAAACTAATTAGAGGAAATATTGTATCTCTAACTTGCAAAGTAAAAATAGTCCAGTTAATATTATTGTGTGTATCGTTTATTGTTATATTCATAGAATAATTTCCAACTGGTGTATTTGTTATATTTCTTAAAAATCCAGTATCATTTATTGAAAATCTTGAATCATTAACTGAGTAAGTATCAAAAGCTGTTTCATCTGTTCCTGTAAAAATTACTAATAAACTTTCATTTCCGAATTGAATTGATTGATTATTTGGAATTGTTGTAAAAGTTGGAGGAACTGCTATTGTTTCAGTATAATTCCCACTAATTGTCTCTTTTCCTTCATCATCAAAAAGACTAATCCACCAGTGATAAACTCCATCTGCTAATGTAATTAACCAGCTTTGAATAACAGTTATTTCTCCAGAAACATAATTGACTACATTTTGAATTAATGTATTGTCTGAAGTATTCATTATATTTAAAGTAGAATTAGTCAATCCAACATCATCTGTTAAGTTTGTACTGAAATTTACTTGGCTTGTTGTGTTTATTGTTAGGTTTGCTGGTTGAATTGAAGAGATTGTTGGGGGGATGCCTGAGGAGAGATATAGAATATTATTAGAACCTCCTTCTTGATAAGAGTCTTGAATTATGTAAAAACATTTATCTGTTCCTAAGAGGGAATAAACTTCTTTTGTAATAAAATTTGTTATATTACTATATGGATAATCTACTCCAGCACAAATTGAATTATTTTGTGTATAATTTTTAATGTTTAAAGAAATAATAGCATATTGATTATTAATATTGCAGGATATAGTAGAATTATCTTGGTCTAAAGATTGATAAATTCCACCATTTACTTGACATAATTGTGAAAATAATTGTGGTATTGTATAAGTAGGATATAATATTGTATCAGTTAAATTATCAAGTCCTTTTTCACTTATTGAACTAAAAAACTTTGGGTATTCACTGTATAAACTTGGACAATTGAAATAAGAATTAGGGTCATCCCAATGATAAGGAAATTCGGATATTCTCTCAGGATAATTGTTTAACATATCAATTAACCCATAAGATATTTCTGCTTTATATCTATTACCTTGTCCTAAAGATTCATTTCTTAAAGAAAAAGCTGGTTGCCATTCATCTAAAAAGATATATCTACACTCTGCACCATAAAATGAACAATTATTTAATAGAACATTAATTCTTGATGATATAGAACCTAAACTTGGATTAATATATCCTCCAGAATCATAAGGATGGAAACTAAAATATTTAAATTCATTTGATAAATTACTTAACATCATTATATTAAATGGAGAAAAATATGTGGAAGTTACTGAATCCCCAGTAGTCCTATAACCAGCAATTATTATATTTGGATTATAATTAAAAAAGGTATAATAAGAATTATTAAATAATATTACAAAGTCTGTTTTTGCAGAATTTCCAGCCAATTTATCTTCAAAATAAACACCATTTGGTTCATTCCACAGTTGCAAGTAAGAACTGTTTCTATATTGGTCAATCTGTTTATAGAAATCTAAAGTAATATTGTTCCAAACCTCTAATTCAAAGGGCATACAATCATTGTCATTAGTATCAAATAAATTAGTCACACATTTTTCTATAGACCTGTTTGCTAAGAAAGATGGCATATAATTTAAAATAACAACAGATTTCTTATTGTGCTGATAATCAAAATATAATTGATTCTGCATATTAGTTAAATTTCCGCCCATCCACCAAGTAGTTATTATCCCATCTTGACTAATTTCAAAATCATCTATAGTAAGATTAGTATTAACACTTAAACCTATTCTATATCTCCATTCCCCCGTTTGAGTTGCATCTGGAACAACACTAATTTGAACTCTTTGCCATGTAGAATTAAGTGTTATAGATTTTGAAGTAATTCCAGTAGAACCATAAAACCAAGTGGGTGACACTGCCCCATTTCCTTTTAACCAAATTGAAGCAGTATAATTTTTTCCAATTGATAAACTGGAAGTGGTAAATGTTTCAAAAACTGTTGAACTACCACTTCCTCCAGATTTAGTATCATTTATTTGTAAAGCATAGTTTCCTGAATGTGAATCATTTGTTCTATAAACTAAAGATTGTTCATCTCTATAAGACCTTGTTAGCCATCCATTAACTAATTCATAAGATAAATTAGAAGTGATATTTATAGTAGATATATTTCTCCAATTTTCAAACCCAACATTAATTACACCATCATAATAAGAACCCAATGAACCATCATAAAAAGCAATATTTCCACCACTATTTAAATATAATTCTCTTTGTAAGGTATAATTTCTTGAAGTTTCATAAATACCATCACAATTAGTATCTAAACTTCCTGAAAATAATTTAGGACTTTGAAATCCAATACCATAAAAATATGGGTTTGTTATATTTATTAAACTTGTAAAATTAATGTATATATTTTTCTTTAACATTGTTTGAGTTAATTTATTTAAACCAGAAGAACTTGTATCACCAGATGCATTTCCAACATAAATACCATACCAAATATCTTTACTTTGATTAGTATAATTTAACAACATTGAAGAATAATTTAAACTTTGGTTAGAATAAAATATCCAATTTGTTTGGTTATTAGCAAAAATAAAAGAATAATAATTTTGCACTATTTCATCATTAGAAAGGGAATAATTCCACATTTTAACTTCATCCATAATACCTTTAAAAGCATAAGAATAACCTAAATAAGAATTTTTAGTTGAACTATTTGTTCGAGCAGACCAATTATAATAATTATTCAAAGTAGACATTTCAATTCCATCTATATATAATCTTATTCTTTGATTAGAACCTTCATAAACTACAACATAATTTTTCCACTTTTTTACATAATCAACAGAAGGTGTATTAAATTGCCACCTTGTCCAACCAGATGTATTTTTTTCTATGAAATCAAAATGATTACCATCACTTAATAATATTATTGGCATTTTATCATATAATCCATTAGCAGAGTTATCAGTTATATTAACCCAAAAAGACCAAGTGTAATTTTTTTCTTTAATGAAAACTAATGAAGAACTATTTCCTAAATTAATTGGTCTATCCACATCACCTAAAAATGAAAATCCACCTAAATTCTTTCCATTTGTAGTTGGAGTTGTGCTTTCATTTGGAATACCATCATTTCTATAAAATGAAAAATCTCTAATACAAGAATTATTTTCAAATCCTGTTTTACATTGGATGTTAGAATTATTATTCATATTCATCATTAAAACCATATTATAATTAATTTTACTATAATTTACATCATCCCAACTATAATTCATGGGACAAAATCCAGAAGCATCGTCACAAGTCCAATTATAATTAACTTCAAAAAAAGAAGCATTAGTAGTTGTTCCATTTGTATTATAATCATAAACTTGTGGAATTGAACTAACAAACCAAACACCCATTCCAATTAATAAAATAAGTAAAAAGGTAAAGATGGGTTTCTTGGGGAGGGATTGGGCTTTGATGTTTGCTGTTAAACTTAAACTCTTTCCTGTTGTGCCTCTTAATAAGTTTGTTTTCTCTCGCATTTTGTTATTGTTTATAAGTTTAGTTAGTATTTAAATTTAATTTTTTGCCTATTGTTACTTGTTTTTATATGGTGTGTTTTAGCTCCAACTGCTCTTTATTTTGCTTATTAGTTGTTTATTTCCTGCTCTTTTGTTGGATATTAAAGAGTATGCATCGATTATTATACATATTAATAGGCTAACCCACCATAATCCAACGCTTGCATAGACTAAGTCGTTCTTTGCCATATGAGGTGCAATTATTCCTGGAGCTCCTAAAAATGAACCCATTATAATCATTATAAAGAAGGCAACAAGTTGGTGGACTAAAACTATTGTTAAGTTATATCCTCCACTTACTGAACTAACTATTGCTATCCCTGTGTGGAGAATAGAAACAAAGGCTGCAACAAATATTATAGTTGCTAATTGTCCTCTTTTATTAGTTTGGTTTATCTTTTGACTTCCTCTTACTGTTATTCCTATGAAGAAAGCGAATAAGAAGACTACTATTAAACTTTCTGTAATTGCAAAGAAAAGGCTGTTGACCATCCAGTCTAAAACTTGAGGGCTAATAAGCTTATCTAAAATGTATTTACTTCCTTCTGTAACTGCACTTGGAAGCTTATTTGCTGGAAGAATTGAGAATAGTAAAAGCCATATAGGTAATGAGATAAGATAACTAATTGTCCAAGTTGGTGTAGTGAGCTTCATAAAACCTAAGAAGCCAGTAAATTTGCTTATTATGTAAATTGCAACTAAAAACCAAGCAACTCCTGACATTGCAACGACTACGAATGATGATGAGACTTGAACTAAAAAGAACCAAGCCATAGCAAGAAGAAGAACAATAACAACATCTGCAATGGTTACTCCACTGCCTTTGGATGAGCTTGTTATTTCTGGCATTTTAACTTCCCCCTTTAATCCAGGTTGAAATTAATTTAATAAGTCCACTTGCCATAAACCAACCAAGTCCCAAAAGAAAACCATAAATTAAGATATCCACGATTCCAATTCCTCTTCTTCTTGTTCCCCTTGTTACAATAGGGCTTGGATTAAAGTATCTGGATTGCATTTTTTTCTATTGCTTTTTGTATTTCTTTTGTGTTTTCTTATGTAAGAACCTTTTAATAAAAAAAGGTAATGGGGAATCTAAAAATTCCTTCCCCTAATGAAAAAAATAAATAAATAAGGAACTATTGAGCATACTATGTAACTATTCTTGAAAAAAATAAAGGTTAGAGCACCTTGTAGAGAAGCTCTAACTTTAATCTATTTCAATAACAGCTCCAAGTTGTTTGCCCAAAGGACTTGTTTCAGTTTCAGCAAGACCGACGTCAGCTTCGTTCACATCATGTTGATAGAAATCGAAGTAGCCTAATCCATCTGAACCTCTTGCCCAAGCACCGTCAAACGCTGTAAAGAATACAACATCTTCACTTGGGTTTTTATCATCCTTTGCTTCTATGGTAGCCTTAATTAATGGGGTATCTTCCCATTCGTCAAGTCTAAGCACTTCATTTGTTCCTTCCTTATATACAAAGCAAGCTTTGTAATCAGCATCGCTTACTGCAATTCCTGCTGCAACACTTGCAGAAAGATTTACAGAAACTTGCGAATTACTTACAGCCTTTGGTATATCTACTTCAGTCCAGTCTGTATCTACAACGTCAAATGTAGATATATTAACTCCACCGAAGCCTGTGCAAATTGCTTTTAAATCTACACGAGCAGATTCTCCATTATTGCTAACTTTGATATAAACTGCCTTAGTCTGTCCAGACCCAAGAGTAATTTTATAATCAGCAGCAGCAGTAATAGTTGCAGCACTTAATGCAGTAGCCTTTGTGTCGTCATAAACAACAGTAGCTATACTTGATTCAGCTTGAACAGTTGCTCCGTTAAGAGTAACTACGTCACCAACTGTAATCTCTCTGTTTGTAAGAGGATACAAATAGTAAGTTGCGTCTCCACCATAAAAAGAAAGAACTGTCTCTTCAGGTATAGTTGCGATAGTATCATTTGTGTCAGTGCTTGAAGGATTTAACCACTCTTTTGAAGTGATTACGCCATCAGCAGCAGTAGTTTTACTTATAGCTCCAACAGCAACCCCTGCTGTTATTACAGCATTTCCGTTTGTATTATCCAAAACTTGCATTTTGAATGAAGCAACGTTAGGTCTGTCAGTATAAGTTGGATTTGATTCACTTCCACCAAGGGTGTCAGTTCCTCCCTCTCCATCTTCTAAACTGCTTGTGATTCCTTTCTTATCTAAGAAAGGTGCAATCTTAGCGTTGTAAAGTCCCTTTGCGAAAAGAGCCAAAACAACAACTCCAATTACAGCAAGAGCCCACAAGAAAATACTACCTTTTCTTTTCCTTCCAGATGTCCTTATTGGAATGTTTGCCATTCCCTTTTTATCGGAAAATAAACTTCTCATCTTAATGTCTCATAACCTCCCTTCTGAATTGTATAAGTAGAACAGTATCGGATATCTCTAAATTGAATAATCTCTTTATTTCCATTAATCAACTAAAACTAAACCCATTTATAAAGACTCTTAAAATTTAAACTGATTTAAATATAGTGCGTTTTGTATAGATTATCTCTAAGCGACTTGTCCTGCTGGTGAAAGATAAGCTTTAAACTTTACAATACATTTTGCAATTTCACTATGATATTTATCTAAATTTACAACTGCCCATTCATATTTATTAAGACGACAAGTTACAGAAACGTCATCTTTCTTCATACCAAGTTCTGTAATCATATAATCTTTATCGTTTTGGAAGATTATTGAACCAACATATAAGTAAGTAAAACTTTTTCTAAATCCATAATAAAGTTCCATACATTTCTGAGTTATAAGAAAGTTGTATTTAAAACCTCTTTTACGTCCCATAAGGTCGCTTATCTTCTTGTAAAAGCTATGGGCAGGGAAGTATTTAAGTTCAGTGCTTTTTGTAGCGTGGAATATTTGATGTGCTTCATCAAAAAATAAGGCAATTGTAAAATTACTTAAAAGAAAAGACTCATCATCTGTAAGCTTGTCCTTTTCTCTTATTTCTTCATTGTTTGATTTTCTGTTTTTAAGTCTTTGGTATTTAAGATATGCATTATAATATTTATTACTAACTTTCCATAAACCATCTAAAAGTATCCCTGTAATACTATTATAAATAAACTTATCATCTATTTCTCCAAAATTAAAAATAATTGGCTTTCTTTCCCTAATCCAACCCACCCAGTCAATTTTTTCAAGGTCTTCATCAAAAAAGCCATCATCTCTAAGCTTACTGAAGACATAATAAAGTGCATCTTTTAGTGGCTTTTCTTCCCAAACCCAATCCAAAAAATCTACAATTGTATATTCTGGTTTTTCTGTTCTAAGCTTCATAAGAAGTTTTTGAACACTTCCTAAAATTTTAACATCTCCAGAAAAACCTGCAAATGAACATATATCTTCTTGAGTTAAATCTCTAAAACGAATTCCTAAAACTCTAACATCTGAGTCTGGTGGTGGATTAGCAATTTTAAAAGTGAATTGCAAACAATCTATTCCTTCAGGATTTTGATGAGGTGCAAGGTTTTCAGTTTTACTTGGTAAATTCATTTGAGTAAATTCAAAAAGTGGACTAAAAACAATTGGTATTGCACCATAGTGACTATTTTCTTCCCAATAAGCTTTCATTAAGCTGTAAATAATATTCATATATAAATTGCTTTTTCCTGTACCCTGCCTGGCAAGTATAAGGAAGTTCTGGTTCATAGTAGAAGATAAATTTTCAGGTAGAACTAAATCAAAAGAAATCTTGCTTTTTCTTAGATAACCTATTGTTTTTCTTACTATTGTCATTTTTTCTATTTATTAAATTTATTTGCTTTTAATTTATTCATTTGTTCTATATCTTTATCATATAAATGTAAAAATTTATATTCTGCTTCTCTTTCTTTAAGTTTCATATTCTTATGCTTTTCTATTTGCCAAAGTGCAAAAAAAGTAATTGAGAAAACAGTTAAAAGATAGAAAGACATAAAGTATTCAAACATATTAATTAGGTTGCCTTTTTATTAGCCTTCCACCTCCATTCTTCAGATAAGGTGCAATTATATAAAACTCTGCAAATAGTCATAGCAGAATAATTTTTAGGATTATATTTATCTGTATAAAAATATCCAGAACTACAACTTACATTAAATGTTTCATTTGTAAGAAAAGTTCCATTGCATTCTTGTTTAGCATAAGTTAAATTTGAAATGTTATCAACAAAATATGTTAAAATCTTTTCACCCAAGCAAAGCTTTGAATTATTTGGTATTGTAATATTTGATTTCCAAGAAGTTACATTTATCTTTATAGAAGAATTGTGTTCAACCTGCTGGTAAGGATAAGATTGGCAGTCTTTAACATCTATTTTAATAAATTTATAAAATGTAACAAAAACCATAGCAAATGTAATTGCAACTACAAAAAATATGAAAACCCAATCTTTAAAAGAAAGTTTTATACGTTTCTTCTCAACTATTTTCTTTTCTAACCTTTCACTTTCTTTATCTATTTCGTTCATTGTTTCCTCCTTTGTTTTCTCTGAGTTGAACAATTATGGCAAAAGCCTTCAAGTATTTCTTCTGCATCTTTTAAAATTTTTCTGCAATTTCTGTTTTTACATCTTTTAATGCTTCTTTCTCTTATGTGCTTTTGTGGACGATTTTTACTCATTTTTTACCTTCCTTATTTTTCATTTTTGAATCGATTCTTAAATCTCTTCCAACTTTTACTATTCTTTCAGAAAATATTTTTCCACGAGGAATAAATCCTTTTCCACTTGTTTTAGTTGGTTTTACTTCAGGCTTTTCTTCTTTTGTTTTTTCTTCCTTTAAACTAATTATTTCTTCATTCTCTTTTTTCATCTTATTGCTTTCTTCTTCACTATCTAACTTAACTCTATCTAAATATCCGTCTAAATCAAACTTATAATCTTTTCTCTGAATTATTCCAATCATTTCTCCACTCGGACCGATTTCCAAATAGTCTTTATATCTTTCTTGAACTCTTCTAACAACTTCGTCTGTAATATTAAGTCTTTCTGCAACTTCTTCAATAGCAGCCCTTCCGTCTTCTAAAATTAAGTAAATTAAAATATCTGTAAATAAGTTTAAGTCAGGTGTTGTAAAAGGATTAAGCCTTGTCTTGATTTTTATGTGTTCTTTCAGAATGTTTATATGGTCTAATATTGGACGAACAACACTTTTCCAGTGTTTATTTTCAATTTCTTTGTCTTTTAAAGACTTTTCAAGAACCTTTGCTTCGTTTTTAAGAGAGGTTATCATTTGTTCATAAGTTTTTATGCTTTCTTTTAAAGCCTTCATATTTTTAGTTTCCTGAAGATAAACTCTTGTTTCATCAACTAAAACTATTAATTCTTGGAGAAGAGGCTTATAAACATCTTTTTCCTTGCTTACACCCTTCCAAAACTTAACAAGAGAAGATAAATTCTGTATTGCAACATCTGTGTTTAAATGTTCTTCAATAGCTTTTACAGTTTCATTAACAACTTCTTCTTCAGTTAAAATAGAGCTTACAATTTTAGTTCCAGAAAAACGCCAAGCTTTTATCTTATTATCATTAGTCACTTCTGCAATTTCATTATAAAGCTTAGAAGCCATTTGCAATAAAAGAATAACTCTATCTTTTTGGTAATCAGGACTCGTTTTAAGTTCATCCAAGATTTTCTTAACCCTAAAGAATTCTTTTGTATCTTTCACATCAAGGTCAATTATCATTTTACTTAAAGAAGCGTCCTCCTTTGTAATCTTTTAAAAGTGTAGCCATAAACTCAGGATGACGAACTCTTAAAAAGCATATGAAGTCAAACATTTCAAAAAAGTCCCAATAATTCTCAGGATTTCCAGAACCATATGCAAAAAAACGTTTATTTATTCTTTGAGCATTTAATCTGCTTTTTAATTCTTTTATATTTTCATTAGTAATTGTTGGAATTTCATTATTCCATTTGTCTATTACACTAAATAAATCATTAAATAATTGGTCTTCCTTATCCCTATCTTCCTTTGCCTTTAAAACTTCATCATCATAGCTTGGAGAGTTTTTATAATCGTTGGTTTCTTCATAACCTTCTTCTCCTTGCTTATAACCAAGCCTATTTACACGAACAACCATTATTTCTTAACCTCCTCATTATCCAAAACATAAACATTTTCATAAGCGTGGTTTCTTTCAAAAGCAATCATTTCATTAGTCGGACTCCAGTTTAAACTTACTTCCTCCAAATATCGAGTAACCTGCTTTCTCTTTCTTAAATCTTTTGCATAAAACATTAATATAGCTGCAATAAAATCCTTTTCAACTTCTGCACTCCAATAAAAGAAATTCATCCAATTATGTTGTTCGTTATTGTAAGCCTTAGAAAAAGTTTCAACTTCTTCATAGCTTTCAAATCCAAACTGCTTGTAAATCTGCAAAACCCATTCTTTAAAGTCACCTAATAAGAAAGGCTTATGGACTAATGTAGTATCAACTTTATCGCATTTAAACTTTATCTTTTTAAGTATTGCTTTAAGTTCAGGTGTCATTATTCTTTTATCTTCTTCTTCCATTTTTCCTCCATTATATTGTAACATTACTCATATTTAAATTAAACTTGCTTATAATTGCATTAAGGACTTGACTGGATATTTCACTTCCAAGTTCTTTGCTTAAATTAATGTAAATATTAACATCTTCATTTCTGTTTGTTGTTTGATTATTGTAAAATTGATTGTAAAATGAATTGTTAGTAGTTGCTGAAATATTAGGTGTATTTATATTTAAAGTTGAATTGCTATTGTAATTTGGGTTTAAAGAACCATTAGAAAGGAATAAAAAATAAGCAACTCCAAATCCAATAATTACAAAAAGCAAAATTACACTTAAAGTTCTGTAAAACTTCATATTTTTAAGCTTTTCATAATAGTCTGTATTTCTATAAACTCCAACGTCATTATCTTTAAGGGTTTTATTATTTCTTGCATCTTCAATAAATTTATCAACATTTTCCTTTTCTCTTATGGAGTCTTTTTCTTTTCCAACATCTGAAATCTCTTTAGGACGCTTATCATCTTCAAATACTTCTTCTTCATCTCCCCATTTTGCCATTAGTGTGTCCTCCCAATTTCTCTTACATTAGAATTATAAAAGTCTAAAATTCTATTTATAACCGAGTCATAATCCTCTCTCTTGGTTAGCTTTATTTTCTTTAAACGCTTAGTAGTGGATAATTTAACTTCCATCATAGTTTTTCCTTTCTCTTTCAATGTTTTTTCCTTTATTTCTTCTTCAGTCATTTTCTAATTTCCTCCATATGTTCAAAATAGTCTTTTTTCCTATCTCCTTTTTTATAGTGCATTTTAATGTCTTCTTCACTTAGAAGTCTATTATAATCAACTTCTTCATTAATTAGATAGTAAATCTTTCCAGTATCTTTATCTAAAAATCCTGAAACGCTTACTAAATTTATTTTGTTTATTAAATTTTTCATTTTTCAAAATCCCCCAGACTCTTGTTTTCTTTTTTTGCCTTTTCAAAGTCTATGAAGTGTTTTTTAAAAATTTCTTCAACGTGATTTCTGTCTTCAAACCATAAAGGGTCTTTTGTTAAAAGTTCATTAAGTTCTTCTCTATCTTCTTCATCTAATTCACTCTTATCAAGTGTTAAAAGCTTTTTAATTTTGTCAAGTGTTTCCATTTTAATCTTCTCCAACCTCCACGCTGTCTATGCTTAAATAAATAATTAGAGGCTTATTACAAAAAGGGCAATTAATCATTTTGTTAGTTGATGAAGATTCATCTCCTTCATCTGAAATAGCATTCCATATAACATCTTCAGAACAAGTTTTATTGCAACAAGGGGTTTTCATTATTCTTCAACCTCCATTAATTCAAATGTAGTTTTACACTTTTCACATCGAAATAAACTTCTTCCGTCAACATCTTCAATTTCAACTAATTGAGGTTTAATTTCATATTTAACTTCGCAGTTAGGGCAATTCATATCCATCTTATAATTTAACCAAACAAAGCCATAGTTGGTTTTATTTCCTCCTGTTTTAAATATTCTGAATAGGAAACTCTTTCTGAAGTTCCAAAAAGTCTTATGTCTAAATCCCTAAGCTCGTTCCAAGACTTTTCACTAAGTAAAATATGAATAACTTTCTTTTCAATCTTTATCTTTTTACTTTCAAGCTGCTTAATTAAGTTCCAAACAGCAATAAAGCTGTAATTATTCTTCATTTTTAATCCATACTTTTCAAATAGTTTAACACGCATTTCCATTTCTTTTTTTCCAACTGCCCTTTTATCTTTTGGGTCATCTGCATATCCAATAAATTCAGCATACCCTTTATTAATAACCCAAAAACCAGATTGGTTGCTTGTAACAACTTCTTCACCTTTTCTTAACCAAGTTCCAAAATCTTTAAGCCCTTTTATTTTTATCATAAAGCCTTAACCCTCCCTCTTTCAAAAATGTATTTAAGTGCATTTGTAATTTCTTTTTCAACTTCTTCTTTAGTAAGCTTAGTGTGTGCTGTTAATTCTACTTCAATTTTCCAATTTTTCTTTTTCATTTTTTCTTAACCTCCAAATTTGCAAGTGTATCATCTTCAACAAAACTTCTTTTGTATGGCTTTTTTTCAAAATTAAGCATCTTATTACCTTTCCTTTTTTCATAACAAGGGTCGCATAAGAAACAAAGCATAGTTTTTTCAGTTCTAAATTTAACGTGTTCTATAAACCCACAGGCTCCACAATCTTTACAATGTGTCATTTTATCTCTCCAACAAACTTTTTTAATTTTTCAAATTCTTGTTTGTCCAAGTTTATTAGTTTATCAAGCTTATCTTCCATAAATTCAACTTTAATTGTAAAACTTCCATTGCTATTAAATCCAAAATAAACTATTCTACAACTTTCTTCTAATGTTTCTTCTATTTTTCTTTTATATATTTTCATTTTATCTATGTAAGTAATCGAACTCCTCCTGTTGTGTATAATTTTTATCATAATCAACATCTAAATCTTTCTTTGCAATTTCAAGAGCGTGTTCCAAGTTTGAAACTCTTTGCTTTTGTTTTATTCTTAAAAGTCTTTCATCTATCCTATCCCTTAATTCTTGCAATTCAAATTCTCCCATTTCTTCTAATTCTTTCATCATATCCTCCTAAGCATCTCCTTAAATTTATCTAAGACTTCATATCTTTTTTTAAGAGTGCTTCTTTTATTATATTTAATGGAAACTTTTATCCCATCTTCGATTAGAAGATAAGTTACAAAGTCTTTTTCAGATATTTTCTCTTGTATTTCGTCACTCATTTTACATTTTCCTCCCATTCATTACCACATTCAAAACATTGCCAATGAAAAACATTATCTGACCCAAACCAATAGTCTAAGGGACAGTCTTCAGGAAGTCTTTCTCCCTTATTAATCTTATATCCTTCACCACATTTTGGGCAATGTTTTTCTTCTATTTCCTTTTCTGAATTTTTCATATTAAACTCCTTGGTGCTCTAACCTTAAATTTAAAGTCGCAATTTAAATCATCAATATTTTTTAAGGATATAAAGTTTTGCATTGAATTATTTTCAATATGGCTTAAATTTGCAAAACCTTCTACTCCAATAAATCCTGAATTGCAATAAGCTTCACCCTCTACTTTTACAGGTATAGAAGAAACAATCAAGGATAATGCCAAAAGAGATAAAATTCCAATTAAAGCAATCTTTCCAACTTTAAACCACTCTTCATTTTTATTTTTCATCTTTTTTTCCTCCTTTCATCTTCAACTATATTATTGCAACAAGGGCAAGTTTGTCTTGATACTTGTTCTCTTGCCCAGCATTTAGTGTTAAACTCTCCACCTGTTTTTACGCAGGAAACTATCCAATAACCACCTTCAACTTTTTCTATAAATTTATGTAATTTATTTGTCATAGTTCATCCTCGTATAGCAGTCTTGTTTATATGTAAAAGTATTTCCTTTCATTTCAGTATTATCTATCTGCTTTAAAAGTTTTCTAACAATTGTTTTGGCAAGTTCTCTTCTTTCATCTTCGCTTAGGTCGTTGTATTTCATTTTATTCAAATTCCTCCAAATTTAAGCTAAGTAAAACTTCAAAATCCTTTTTTAGTTCATCAATTTTTGAAGCGTTATAAGTTGCAACTGCAGGATGAAGCAAAGGAATTATATACTTAACACTTTCATTAGGCTTATCTAATTTAAAAATATTCCCCTTAATTTTTGTAATTCCCTGTATCTTAGCTTTAAGCCCATATTTTTCCAATATAAATGAAGTTGCAAAGTTTCCCATAGTGCATATAACAACAGGCTTAATCATACTTATTTGAGCATCTAAATACTCTGAACAACATTTTATTTGGTCAGGAGTTGGGTCTGCATTCTTAGGTGGACGGCATTTAAGAATGTTTGCAATGAAAATCTTTCTTCTATCAATTCCTACGTGTGCAAATAACTCGTTTAAAATTTGTCCTGCAGCACCGACGAAAGGAATTCCACTTTGGTCTTCATCGTGTCCAGGTGCTTCCCCAATAAACATAATTCTCGAATCAATCTTTCCTTCACCAACCACTGCAAGTGTTCTTGTTTTACATAATTCGCACTTCCTGCAATTTTGGATTTGCTTACTTAGGTTGTCGAAGAGTTGTTGAGTTGTCATTTTAAAATATAGCCCAAAGGATTAACCCCCATTGTAATATCCAAGCGATAAGAGATGTCCAACCATTGTAATCAGGATGTTCTTCTCCGTGTTTAGCAATACTTATTCCCCAGCTTACAGCGGTTAAAAAGCCTAAAATTATTAATGGAATAATTCTAACCATTTTAAAGATTACCTCCATTCATAAGCCAGTAAAAAATAACCTTCCTAAAATTCCAATTATTATTGCATTTATCTTTAAGCTCTCTTAAAGTCATATTTTCAAAACCTTTTTTGCTTTCTCTTGCGAAAGATTCTTCTTGTTTTCTTTCCTGATGTGTAGCCTTGCTTAAAGCATCTTCTTTAGTCCATTCATCCAAAAGCTCTGTATCCATTACTCCTGCTTTTAAACACTGTCCCATTCTAATTTTATTATCTGCTAACATACCAACTTCATAAGCATATCCCAAAGCATAATCATTTTTATCTACAAAAAGAGTGTGAGAAAGTTCTTCTCCTTTTCCATCTTTTAGTTCTATAAAATAATTTCCCAAGCGATTATCATTTGTTCTACGCTTTCCTGCATAATACATTATAACAACTTTATCTCCTTTCATTTTTCAAAAATAGCCTCCTTTATTTTCTTCTGATTTTCCCAATACTTTTCATCCTGGGATAAAAATTTTTTATAATTGGGATTAAATATACTGCTCATTATATTATCCATATTTTTTGGTATTTCAGGGTTTTTGTTCATTTTCTAATTTCCTCCAAAATGTATTTAAGCCTTTTTTCAGTTGCTCTTTCATCACTGTTTATTTCTAAATCTGCTCTCCCTAAACAAAATAAAAGTCCATTTAAATAAAATTTATGTGCAATAAACATTACTCTTTCAAACTCATTAATTATTTCAACGTTTGTTTTCATTTTGTTCTCTCCGTTTTGCATTTTAAACATCTCCATCTTTGGCATTCAAAAACTTTTCTATATCCTGTTTTTAGATGTTCTGTTTCGCATTTGCATTTCTCGCAACGCATAACTTTTATGTCTTCCATTTCAATCTTCATCCTCCTCTGGTTCATCGTCTTCTGCGTCAGGGTCGAAGAAGTCATCTTCATCTTCTTCGTCCTCTTCAGGTTCTTCTAATTCCATATCTTGTTCACTCATCTTTTTCGACCTCCCCTTCTTTTATTGGTTCGTAGCCAAAGGCTATTTGAAATCCTTTGCAAACATTTTTTATGTATTTGTTTGCACATTCTTGGCAAAACATTCTTTGCCTGTGTTGGGGTCAACTAAGCAATTATCGCAAAAGTCAACCTGCAATTCTTTCTTCCATTGCTGTAATGTTTTTGCCATTTTAATTAGCCTCCAATGGAGTAACCTTTGCCTTATCAAAAATAAGGGCAAGAGTTTTACTTCCGTTGTAGTTTAGAACTACTGCAGTGAAGTCTTCTCCAATCTGGTGATTAAGGAAGGCATCTCTAACCATCTGTTCAGAATACTTTTCTAAAGGCTGAACTGATGCGTTCTTCTCAACTCTTTCAAATTTAATTGTTTTCTGTTTTGTTGTCTCTCCAACTGTCTTTTTTTTGTTTTCCATCTTTTTTTGTTTGTTGTTTTATTTATTTATAGGCTTTAAGTCTCCTTTAAGCCTACTTTATCAAGGGATAAAGGGTATTTAAATCTTTAGTTGGACTTTCGTGTAGTTACATTCTACGCTTTTTATTTGGTGTATTTTTAGTGTAGTAACATTTATTTTATGCTCGCTATTTTTATGTATTTCATTTTTTACTACTCGTCAACCATTCCAAAGCCTTTTAAGTCATCCTTATTAAGTCCTTCCTCACCCATACTTGCGAGCTTTTTAACTGCATTAAGTGCTTTGCTATGTTTAAACAATTCCTTTTCTTCTTCTTTATCTACTTTTGTCTTTTCGAAGTAATTAAGTATATCTTGTCCAGCAGATTTATAAACGCTGTTAAGCCTTACTAATTGTTTGAATTTTTCTGTTAAGTGCTTAACTTCTTCGTTTCTATAATCTTTCTGACCTGTCTCCAAATCTTTATAGCAAACAATTGTTCCTAAGTAGTCTTCAAACGCAACCTGACTTAATGATGGATAAAAATCCAGTTCGGGGTCAAACCAGAAACCAGTTTGCTTTACACCCCCACTGAAAAAGTTCACTTTAAGTCTTAGTTTATGTGTCATTTGATTTTCTTCGTAATCAATAAGCTCACAGATTTTTCCAACTCCACCTTTCTCAACCATTGGCACACCTCCTCTTAATGAAACAATTACATTTCCTTTTCCAAAAAATCTAATGGCAACAAAAATGCAGAATAGTATTATTACTCCAACTATAATTCCAGTAAAGATTCCCATTTTACTCTTTCTTAACCTCCTTATTTAAAGCACTATCAACAATATCTTTCATTGCATCATTGCTCTTTTTAAAGTTTTCTTCCTCAATATTTGCATTAATTTCATTAAGCCTGCTTAACATAGACTCAACTCCTGCAAGAACAATATTTTCCTGTTCAACTATACTCTTTATAAATTCAGGAGGAATCTTTTCTTTTGCAATAAGTCTTTTAATTAATCCATAAGTAGATATTTCAAGTGCAAAAGCTCTATAAGCCAAATTAGAAAAATCCTTTCTAAGTTCATTAATAATTTCAGGATAAAGCTTTTCTTTAATCTTTTTATAAATATTTTCTTCTAATTCCTGAAGGCTTATACTCACTTCTTTATCTGGTTCTTCCATTGTTTTCTTCTCAAAATCTTTATTTAATTCATCATTTTCTACCATTAGTCTGCTTCCTCCTCTTCAGGTTCTCCTCTTTTATTAAATTCAAGTTCTTCTCTTATTCTCTTTGCAACTTGGTCACTAAATCTTTTTGTAAGTTCTTCAGTTGCTTTATGTGTTTTCATATACTTATTTATCCAAAATTCTACCTCACGAACATCTGTTGTAACTTGCCCAGTTCCTCTTCCAAATTCACTTGTAAATTTATTTGCTTCAAAAGGAAAGAACCTTGCTTTATGGTCTTCATCTCTATGGCTTAGAACTAAAACATAATTATCTAAAACTTCTTCATTAAAATATATATTAACGTTCTTTGGCAAACTCATTTGAAAATGTTCTTCCATAAAAGCTTTGTAGTTCGCAATAATTACTGGAAGTGGAATTTTAATGTCTTGAACCTTAACCTTAATTCCTAAAATTATTAATCCAATACATATAACAACTCCAACAGCTCCCAAAAGATAGTTCTTATTAATTAATGCATTAATGCTAATCAAAATGGCAATTACTCCAAGAGTTATTGCAATTATTTTCCAAGCTTTTTGTTCCATAGTTCTTTGTTTTTATGTTTATTTATTTGTTTAACCTGTTTTTTAAAGGTTAGTTACTACCATAAAGTTATATCTTTATGGGGATTCTGTCTCTAATCCATCTGACTATAAAGTATCCTTTCTGATTTCTTTTTAAGTAAGTCAATATTTCCAATAGTATAACTCCAAATAAAAGACCAAATATAATGTAAGCGACAGCATAAGCTTTTGTTTTAACATTATCTAATCTAAGAGCTTCCATTTCAGTATCCAAAGTTTCCATATGTATTTTAGTTGCTGTTTCAAAAGCTGTTTTATCTGCAACTGCTTTATCCCTTTGGTCAATTGCATCTTTATAAGCATAATCCATTTTAGCTAAGGTTTCCTGAAACTGCCTTCTTTCCTCAGTAGTAGCTTCTAACAAAGCCTTTAGATAAGCTCTTTCTTCACTATTTAATCCCTCTGCTTGAATTAAGGCATTTATTAACCTAATAATACTATCATCCAAAGTTTGATTATAATAAGGGTATAAAGACATATTTGTCGAATTAATTGTTGAGTTGGAAGCTGTAGAATTAGTGGAATTGGTAGAATTAATAAATGGATTTCCATTTGCATCCAAAACAACAGTTGCAGAACAAAAGTTTAAAAAAACAAAAGAACCCACCATAACAAATAAATAAAAAAACAATTCTTTTCTTTCTGTAAAAAGGCTTTTCTTATATACCATTTAAACTCCATTAAAAACTCTATTTAAATCTTCAATAGAAACTTCACGCCATCGGTCATTAAGAGAATAAACCCACCCTGCGTTTCCATCAAAAAATGAACGATTCCTTTTTATAAGCAATGGTTCTAATGTATCAAAATCTTTAGAATTATCAATAATCCTGTTTAAAGATGCACTATAAACCTTTAAACGCATATAAATATATGAACGGCTGTAACCAATTCTAATCATAGCTTCTATCAACTCATTTTGAGTAATACTTAATATCGTTCCTTCTTCATATTTCACTTCCTTTTCCCTATCTTTAAAGTATTTAACTAAATCAACTGCAAGATTTCTAACTTTGTAAGTCTTAACACTACAAGAAATAATGCTAAAAGAACTTTTATTAACTTCATCAGCACTCTTCCTTTTTAAGATTTGAACTCCTGTAAAAGGCTTAACTTCATTAGAACCACTTGTTCTTTTCTTTTTAATTAAATATGCTTTCGAAGTATCTTTCATATGAGTCCCTCAACTCTGTATTAAATATTATAAGTCCATAATCTTGCCTTTGTATATCCCCTGGCAACAAGCTGAAAACATAAACAGCCTTTTCATTAACGCAGAAGTTAAAATTTATTCTACTATAATCAACTGAAACTCCTTCGCCTAAAAGATAATTATACTGGCTATCAAGTTTTGGAACACATAAAGTTTCGCAACTTATCATACTATCTTCAATCCCAAATTGTATTTTAACATCTATTCCTGCATTTTTTAAGGCTATAAATTGAGAAGCATAATTTTGACTATTTAGAGAAGTGAAAGCACAATGTATATAACTCTTACTGTTATCCATAAAAACGTTTAGCCCTTTATAAGTATCATTATCAAAATAATAGGCAACCGAATCCAAAGGTGGAAAATCACTAACATTACAAACAATCTTTGGACACTCATCAAGCGTATCATTTATCTGAACACTATTATTTCCTTTATTCCTATCTATAATCCCACTTAAATCAAAATCACTATACTTAACAAGAGCATAAACTGCTGCAATAATTATTAATAAAATAAAAATAACTACCAAAGCACTTCCTTTTTTATTCATATTCCTTAACCTCCAAAACAGCATTAAATAAATCATAATCAAATGCAAACAAAAAAGTTCCATATTTCCTTACAACCATTTTAATTGAAGGAAACTTGCTTTCATCCAACAACATTTCATTTAACTTCCTAAAAAAATCTGGAAGATTATCCAAGCTAAAAGTAGCATTATATGGATAAACAAAAACATAAAAAGAATTATAAACATCATCTTCATCTTCTTTCACATCAATCTTCAAAGTAACAAAATCAACAAACATACTTTCTCCACCATTAGCACTATCATCCAAAACATCCTGAACTTCGAAAGTAATTCCTTTCAAAGTTCCAAAAATAGTCTTGCTTCCAATTTCATTTGGATTAACTTTCCTTACCTCTTTATTAACTAAATTATTTTCCTGCATTTTTAAATTTTCTTATTCTTTTTATTTCTATTTTTAATTGAACTATCTCTCAACTTTTTCTTCCTTTCCTTCCTATCATTAAGAGTTTCCTGTCTTTTTTTATTTCTACAAACAACGCATATCCCATTATCTTTATCATAATCAGAACCATAAATCTCTCTACACTCATTACATCTAAATCCATACAAATATCCACTAACTTTTATAAGTTTGTCTTTTTTATCGGAAGTTTCCACAACAACATTTGGGGAAACATTTTCAACCTGATTTATCTCAATTTGAGAACTGTCTGAACTCATTAATTAACTAAAATAAAAGCTGTTTAAATACTTTAATATTAACTTCATAGTCGTAAATCCACTTGAGAAAAGTTAATTGATTTAAGGATACCCTCAGGGTATATATAAATATACATCATATTATAGAGATACCCCCTCTCATACGTAGAAAAGATTTTACTTAACTTTTTTCAAGCGAACTAACTACTTTTAAGTTACAAATAGTAAATTTTGTCGTCTATAAAGTAATATCCGAAATCACGCCACTATTAAGTAGTAAAAATTTTCTCCAATCTTTACGTATAAACCAAAAGAGCGACTTCATACGTAAGATTTACGAATCTTTAAGCATAGCCATATATAAAACTCGCAAAAGAAAAACGACTTTTTTCGCCGAAAATCGCAAATGTAGAAAATCCGAAAGATTGAATTTACATAAAAAACCCTAATTTTTAAGCTCTTCCTTTCTCTTCTCAGAATACTTTTTTTCTTCTTCTCTTTGCTCAACAGAAATCTCCTCTTCCTCCAACTTCTGTTCATCTGTAAGTTCAATAAATCCTTGTGCTTTAAGGTATGAAACGGAACTGCTTACATAAGCTTTACTAACATTTAATTCCTTACAAACCTCGCATTGTTTTTCCTTTCTTACAAAGTAACAATCATAAATATTATAAAGTATTGGAGTTAAACTTGCCTCTTTTAAATTTCTCATTAATAATGGAGCAAACTGCAATGCTTTTCTATAATGCTTTGGCTCAACAATTGACTTACTCTCCAGCCTACAAAAATGAACAGCAAGCTTTGCTAAATGCCCACCTATTCTTGATATATACCCCTTTTCCTGCATATTAAACAATAAATTAAACTTTTTATCCATAACCAACTTTTGATATTCATTTACAAAATCATCATAACAATTAAACTCAACTGGCTTTCTCATAATAGGATATTTTTCTCTAACATTTCCTGCCTTTAAAACACCCTCTCCTCTCATTAAATTAAAAATATCTTCATCTGTCATAACAACATTAAAAACAGCAAAACGAGATAAAAAAGCTCCTTGCATCATATGAGTAATTCTCTCGCAAAAACCAATACAAGAAAATCTAACTCGCAAGCCAATATTATTTAAGCTCCTTGCAGATGTAATTTCCCAACCATCTTTTTTGTAATTCCCTTCTTTTAATGGAGCTCTAAGAGCAAAACCCAAGCTTCTATCATAATAACCATCTTCCAACAGACTAAGCATTGCGTCCATTCCATTTTTATTAAGCCTATGGCACTCATCCATTACATAAACTCTTTTAGCTGCATTAATTAAATCACTTTTAACAAGAGTTCCCTCTTTAGAAATACTTCCAACTATAGAAGGTTCAGTATGAGATAAACTCAAAAGAGAAGAAGGAATCTTTTTTGCCAAAACAGATTTTCCTGCTCCAAAAGGAAAAACAAATAAATTATGTATTTGGCTTATAATCTCGTGCATAGTTCCGTTCTTATGCCTGATTAAAAAAGGCAACTGTGGAGCACTTTCTACACTTGCTCCAATAAATATTCCTATAAGCTTTTCAACTTCTCCTTCCATTATTAGCACTAACCTCCCTATTAATATCAGACTTAGAAACATATGGTTTTATCTTTAAAACCTGAGTGTAAGGAATCCAAAAAGGGTCACTATCGCCTATCTTTATAAAAACTCCGTGTGTATCTAATTTAACTTGAGCAACCTTATTCTTAACAGTATCGTCATCATCCTTATAAATAATGAACTTTCTTTCATAACCTTCTAAAAGTATATCATCTTTTTTTTCTTCACCAATATCTTTTTGTATGTCTTTTTCTTCACTCATAACTTCTTCTCTCCTAAACTTCTTAAACTACTAATTAACAAAAAAGAAACCCTTTAAATAGATTAGTTTTAACTTTCAAAGGGTTAAAAAAACCGAACAGAGAGAATATCGCTCCCCCTGCGAAGCGAAGGGTTGGAGTTGAACCAAACTTCCTTGAGCTTATGAGGCTCACGAACTTACCGATGTTCTTCCTTCGCATAAAATAAAAAAATAATAAAAATAAAATAATGAAATAAATAAAAAAAATAAAAAGTAATGAAGATTACTTATTTCTTCTTAGCAGTTTTTTCTGCAGGTTTCTTTTTAGCAACTTCTTTCTTAACTGCTTTTTCCTTTGCTTCTTTTTTAGGAGCTGGATTTAAAGCCTTTAATACTTGAGTTTCTGCTCTCCAAAGAGCTTTTTTCTTTTCATCAGTAGTAAGCTTTGAAGCATTAACAACTTTTAAAATCTCTTCAGTAAGTCCAGAAATTGCATCATCTTTTGGCATCTTAGTTCAACCTCCTTTCAGTATTCTTAAATTCTTTAAACGTAATAAGCTCAGGATTTATTTCTAAATTCCTTTTGCCTACTACCCAAAGCATAACTTTATTTTTCTTACAATTCAAATTTCGCAATAACCAATCATAAGCCTTTGCTTCATAAATAGGGTCAAAAAATAAATCATCAATATCAACCCAAGTTCCATAAGGTTTATTATATCTAATAATATCCAAATCCATATTGTTTTCTCCCAAAGCAGAATAAATATGATAATACTTTTCTAATGTTGCAAAAGGTTCTCTCCCAACATAAACTCCAATAATTTTCTTTACATTTTTTTTATACTTTCTAATTCCTTTTATAACACTTATCAAATTCATAGCAGAACCAACTGTAATCACTAAGTAATCCAAATCATCTGGAATATTTTTAACTTGTTCAACATTAGCATCTATTATTTCTTCTGCACTAAATCCCATATTAGTGAAAAAATCATTAGGAAAATATTTTCTGGCATAACACTCAATAACACTATTATATCCAGAAGGAGAGCCATAGATTACTGCTCCCTCTTTCCTTGCAATAGTCAAATTTGCATTTTTCTCTTTTGTTTTAAATACTACAAGATTACATTTAATTCCAAACAAATTGCAAGCAGTTGCTATTATACCACTTTGAGGTGATTTCAAACTGCAAGAACTAACAACTGAACCATTATTTTCTTTTATAATTTCTTCATAGTTCTTCATAAGAAGTGTAATTGCCTGACGCAGTTTCCCACCATTAACATTATTTATCTTAAACTTATCATCTCTCTTCAATAATATACTTGCTCCATCATTTTCACTAATGTAATATCCATTTAATTTTTGCTTTTTAAAATTTATAAAATACTCCTCAACAGGTGTAAGCTTATTTATCGCCTCTTCTAAATCCTTTAAATTCTTAACTCCTTTTTCCATTACTGATTCAGTATATTATGCAGTTTATATATCTTACTTTAAACTTATCAGTAGTTACAGAAGCAGGCTTAAAAATAAGCAACTAAAATATTTTTTACACTTCCAAAATATACTTAAATTTCTTAACTTTTCAGTAGTAAGTTCTATTTTGTAACTACGAAAAAATTAAACTAAATATATTTAAAGGATACTATCGTTTATCAAATAATTATTAGTTTAAATAAACTAAGGAATTGCAATCGACTAAGGGAAAATGCCCAGAAATCGAGGAAAGTTCATCAAAAAATAAAAAAAAATGCACAACAAAAAAGAGGCTATATGAAAGAGAAAAAAGATGCAGTAAATCAAAGAGAAGTAACAGAAACTCCTATACAAGATATGAAAGTTTTAGACTTATCTTCTGAAATTTCAATAAAGCGAGGCAGAGTCATATACAAAGTTCCTGCGAGAGATTTATTCAAACTTGATTCCATAGCTTTTGAATGTAAAAGATGCTCTCATATATGGCTTCCCCAGAAAAGAGCAAATGGAATAATAAGTATTCCAAGAACCTGTCCAAAGTGTTTTGATAATTATTGGTTTATATCTAAAGAAAATCTAAAAGCCATAAGAACATCATATTCAGTTGGAAAGCAACTAAGCAAAAAGCCTCAAAGCAAAATGCCAGAAGCCAAAGCTAAAACAGACAAACTAAATGTTCCAAATGTTCCAACTGAGAACAAGGATAGAGATGAAAGGAGGTTAATAAAGAAAGAAGCAAAATGGTAACAAGAAATGATAATCAGGGATTGACTTCCTTTGATGGAACTGTCTCAAAAGTAGAATTCCAACCATCAGCAGATGGGCAATATGCAGACCAATACAAAATATCAATTAAAACTGATGTAAGTAAAAAGTCTGGATATATGTATGAATGGGTTCCACTATCAAAGAATACAACAGACAAAGAAATTCCAACAGGAAGTGACGTTGAGAGATACATAACCGAAATTGAAACTGTTCTTCCAGAAGCTAAAAAGCCAGAACTAACAGTTGGAGAGATTTTCAACCTTTTGGTTGGAAAGAAATTCAAGTTTGTTAGAAAAACACTTGGCAAAGCTTACAAAGGAAATCCAGCAAAAGAATTTTGGGTTCCTCAACAGAAGCTCTAAATCAACATTTAAATTTTAATTTTATTTTTTTAAAATTTTTACACCTTATTTAAATGTTAAACCCCACACAGTTAAGGTTGGCAGAAAACCTTAAAGTTCCCATAAAACTGCCAAGTATAATCAAATAAAACAAAACACAAACAAAAAACACAAAACAAACAAAATGGAAATAAATCAATACAAAAACACACAACAAAGAACCTGGAAAACAAAAGAACAGCTTGAACAGGAAAGAAAACAAAGAGAAGTTGAAAAACAAAAGGCAATTATACATTCAAAAGCAATTGCAGAAAGCATATGGAAAGCAAATCTTTGCCCAAGCTGTAAAGAAGGACAACTAAAAATAATCAAAAGAAAGAACTATCCATTTGGGAGAAACAGCAAACCCATAATAACTCACGTTAAAAAATGCCGTTTATGTAATTACTCAAAAATTATACAAAACGGAAATCACAACAAAAAATAAATCATAAAAATAAATAAAAACTATAAAAACAATCAAATAAAGGAGATAAAATAAAATGCAATGCCCAAAATGCAATAAAGAAGGATGTAAATACATTGTAAAAAGAGCTGAAAAGATATTAGGCTCTAACTCAAAAACAATTCCAGCAAGAACAGACTTTAAAGCAATATGCCACAAGTGTGGATGGCAAGGAGATATATTCTAATGGCAGAAAATATAATATACACAATAATAAAACACGCAAAAGGAGAAGATATCTTAAAAATCTGCTTACTCTACTGCCCTTATTGCAACTTCAACATAACTTACGAACCTCAAAACATAGGAAAGCTTATGACTCATATTAGAAGCGTTCATATAAAACAACGTTTCCCAATTAAAAAAGAAGATAGCGAATTTATACACCAAAGCAAAAATGAAGACTAAAGAAAACAGCAAAGAACTTGAAAGTGCATTTGTCAAAAGCATAGCAATGGAGATAATTTACACTTATAAAAATCTATCTCCTTTTAAAAATATAAACCCAGATAACATTTTATTTGTTAGAGATGAAAATATGAAAACAATATATAACAAACCAATAGAAATATATGTTGCAGATGCAATAACTATGGCTATAAGTGAGTTCTCATTCATAGTTTTAATATCTAAAGAATTTGATAACCTTACCAAAGATGAACAATACAGAAGAGTATTTCATATTTTATGCCATATTCCATTTGATTATAAAGAACAAAGAGAAAAGAGCTTCAAGATAACCCTTGTTCCACATAGTATAGAAATCTTTGAGCAAGAAAGTGAATTTATTCACAACATAAATGAAAAAGCTAAAAAACAAGACCTTAAAGATAATCAAACTAATATAAGGAGGACTCCATATATAGAAAGGTCATAAAAAAATGGGTGAAAAGGGAAATAGCAGTAGAGTTGAAGTAATAGGAAAACAAAAAGCTTTATTTGGAGAAAAATCAATTGATATCGTTCAGTTCAAAAATTTAAAAGAAAAAAGAGAGCTTAAAGAAAAAGTTAAAAATATGTTTGACGGAGATATGATAAGGAGTATCATAACCCCCAGAGATATTGATGGAAATAAACGTTCCAACAAATTAGAAAGACAACACCAATCTGGAAATAGAGATGCAGTTGCAAATACTATGGAAAGGGCAGACTCATTCGGAAAGAAAACATTAAACACACTAAGCACATTTCCAAGCACAATAACTATTCTTTATACAAAACTATTAAGCAAAGAAGGTGACTGGGTTTATGACCCCTTTATGGGTCACAACTCAAGAGGAGAAGACGTTCTTGCAACAGGAAGAAAATATGCAAGTTATGATATACATACCTTTCCAGTTGAATTTACAAGAAAAGCTTGCGAGAGATTTCCAAAAGAAGATTATGAACTTAACTTAGGAAGCTCAGAAAAAATAAAGTATCAAGATGAAACTTTTGACTTTTCAATAACTTGCCCTCCATATGCAGATGTAGAACAATATAATAAAATATACGGAGAAACAAAACACGAGGATTTAAGCAGCAAAGAACTAAGCGAGTTCCTTGTATTATATCAAAAGTGTTTAAGCGAAACTTACAGGGTGTTAAAAAAAGGTTCTTACTTTGTTTTAGTAATTGGAGATGTTCATAGAAATGGAAAATTCACTTCTCTAAGTAACTTAACAGACCAGATATGCGAAAACATTGGTTTTACAAAACACGATGAAAATATTTACAACAGGAAATCAAATATTGGAGGTGACTTAAACTACAAAACATTTATATTAACTTGCAGAAGATTCCCAACCATACACGAATATATCCTTATCTATCAAAAACCTTTAAATCCAATTAAAAGACCAATAACCAATCAACCGACAAATCAATTTAACCCCCTTCAAATAGCCCCAAATACGTTTGAATCAAAGGCAACAAGAGAAGACTTAGACCCTTTCTCGCCAGAAATAAGGTTTATCCCTGTAAATCCAATAGAAGAACTTAATAAAATTCCTGAAATAAATGAAATAGAAAGGGCAAGACTTTTAAGAAAAATACACGAACAAAACAAATTAAATCCTCAACCTCTAACAACAAAAACTGAAAGCATTACTTTAAATAAAGACATATTTGAAGAAGTTATGAAACTATTCAAAATAAAAGTAAAAAACTGCAAGTTTTGTGATAAGCCAATAACAAAAGATAACTTTGGAATAGTTGGAAATGAATTCTTTGTATGTAATGAAATAAACTGCTTATTTAGAGCTTTTGACAACCTGGATGAAACAAACAACAAAAACGGAGGAACTAAAAACTAAAATGCCAGCAATATCTCCAATAAGCCAACAACTGCAAGAAATGCAAAACGAAATAAATAAAGACAGATATATGCCCCAAATAAGAACAACAAAACTAAAGAAAGATAATATTATGAGAAGATATAGTCTCCAAAGAGTAGAAAAGCAAATTCTAAAAACTAAATATATTCACGCTGGCTTTTCATACGTTCAAGCAGAAATAAAAATCCAAACCTTTTCAACTTTTCTTACTGAATTAGTTCAAAAACTTAAAGCAGCAGACAAAGATGAAAAATATATCCAAATAAAATTAAGCAATGCTTTCGAAGACATATGCAGAAAGATAGAAGCAGAAAGAGGATAAACAAAATAAAATGAAAGACGAAACAATATTATATGAAATAATTGATAAATGCAAGGATATTTACTTTAAAGAAAAGTTTCCTTTTGCATTATTATGGCTTATAAAAGATAACAAGCTTTTAAACAACGCTCCAATTGTTCTTTTGTTAGAAGAAACACCACAAAGAATAAAGACATTTCTAACTATTAAAAAGCACTTAAAAACAAACGACATATCCGAATACATTATATCCACAAATGAAGGTGCAATAATTCCTATAAATCAAAGTAGAAAAAACTCCAAACTTAATTCATATAAAGATATAAATAAACAAACGTTTTTAGATAATAGCATAGAAAAAGGTTTTAGGAAGTCAAAAGCACTTATATTCTACTGCATAACACCAGAGGAAAACAAAATGATAATTTTACCCTATCAAATAACAGACCCTTATTACAACACAACAGAAGTTGAAGCACAAATAATCCAAAAATTAGAAAAAACAGAAGGAGGACTAATTTTTAATTTAAACTAAAATGCCATACTCTAAAAAACCAATAAGTCCAGAAATAATCCACTTCAAAAAAATAAATGAAGAAGGAAAAGCAAGATACTATTGTCTTGGTGTATGCGATACCTTCCCTCAAAAATTAACAGAAGACTGGGATAAAGTAACCTGCAAAAATTGTTTAAGCAGGTTTAAACCAGAAGACCTCCCTCCCCAAAAACAATTTAAATCAGTTTAAACTTACAAAATGGCAAAAAAATCAAACCTTAAAACTATAATTATAAAGACGATAAATAACGTCTACAAGCATATACACCTTTCACAAAAAACATTTGAAAAGAAATATCAAAGCAAAGGAAAATTCCCAAACGATAAAAGAAAGAATGTATATCAAAAGAAAGCCTTTTTCTACAATCGAGAAAACGTTCCTCAAAACATTAGACGTATAAAACAACGTGACGCAAAAGGATGGAAAAGTTCAGGTGAAAACTATAAAAAATATCAAAAAGATTATTATCCAAAATATAAGGAAGCTGTATATGAACAAAAGAAAAGAATAAAAGAAAGAGAAGCTGAAGAAAAGAAAGAAAAAGCAAAGCCACAAAAAGAAAAATACATAAGAGTATGGATGAAATTATCTTATAAGGGAAAAAATCCACTATTTATAGAGGCTTTTATAACTGGAAAATTAGCAGAAGAATCATCTTTAAAAAGAGAACTAAGAGAATTTATTGCAAGCAACTTCAACGAAGAAGTTATGTATTCAGGAGAAATAGGAACGGAATCAATAAAAGAAAGAGAGCAAACATCTTCACCTCAAATAAATTACAAACACAGTTCAACAGGTGCTTGGCAATCACTATGAAAAAAATAATTAACGAAAGAACAACAACCATACTCAAATTAGACTTTGACAACATAAAAGAACCAACACTTATAAAAACAATTAAACAAAGAAAAGGTGCACTATGGTTTTTTAAATACATACCTTTAGAAACAAAAGTTTTCAAAACAAATCACGGATTCCACATATACATCACAATAAACAAATTTATCCCAAACAAAGACACAGTCTTCCTCCAAGCTTGTTTAGGGAGCGACATTTACAGAGAGTGCTATTATTGGAAAAGAATAAAATATCCAATACTCCCAAGAAAAGAATGGAACATACTTTTCCAAAAGAAAGAATATGCAAATGGAACAATTGGGAAAGAAAAATATATGCCCCAACTAACAAAGACAATACATAAAATATTAACAAACAATAGAAAGAAAACAATTAAAAATACTGAAAGGAGGTTAAAACAAAAAAACAAACAAAATGGAACTAACTGACGACGAAAAACAAAAGTTTCTTATGGGAGTAGAGTTCATAAAGGTTAATACAAAAAAGATATCAGAAGAATCTGCAAAGCAAACTGAAGTATTAAAAGAATTAAGTGAACATCTAAAACACCTCAACTGGAACTTAGGTCTTATTGGAGCTTACCTAACAAAGAACAAAAAAGTAATATCCGATATAGAACAAGCAAGAGCTGAAGAAACTAAGAAAACAAAGAAAGATTAACACCTCTTAATAATACATATTTATTTTTATTTTTTTATTTTATTATGTATTTAATTTTATACTAATGGACAAACTAAAAGTAGAACCT
>Ga0247841_10002033_pt1 | contig 42092 bp, 40 predicted proteins | sample LaCruzMarch2015__2_FD_192410 | JGI IMG/M metagenome (GOLD analysis project Ga0247841, IMG submission 192410) | Freshwater microbial communities from meromictic Lake La Cruz, Castile-La Mancha, Spain - LaCruzMarch2015_18m | ecosystem: Environmental > Aquatic > Freshwater > Lake | place: Spain...
CGGTAAGAATCTCGATGCCAACCAGGCTGATCCTGGCCCAAACATCTACTACGATACCCTTGTCAAGAATCCTATCCAGAACCTCGGCAAGACTTGATGCGTCCGGTGTAGCGGTTACCATTTTTCTCTCCTCCTATCTGATTTATCCTGAGCAATCTCGAGGATTATTATTCCGTATTAATTATGTATGCAAAGGACAGGAAGTGAATTAGAGGAGGCCTTCTCTATCCCTACCTCCTGTCCTCTGTGTCTGACACTCTCCTTTGGCTGAGCTCTTCTGTACGAATTTTTTCTCAGATACATTCGTACAATACCATAGAGAGTACGGTTGGATCTAAATAGTCTTTCATCTTCTGATTTTAGTCTCAAATGTTGTTCTAAATTTGTTTCAAAAATTGAGAGTTAACAAGCTATAAGCTTTAGAATATCATTGGATCAAACAGCTTAAAGAGATTTCATGGTTTAGAGGTAAATATGAAATTACTTATTATTGATGACGCTCCGGAAATGCTTAGGGCGTTTCGGGACATACTGGAGGCCTATGGATGCGAGGTATACGTGGCCGAAAACGGCGAAGAAGGCCTGGCCAGATACGCAGAGGTTATGCCGGATGTCGTTCTAATGGATATATTGATGCCAAAGCTTGACGGCATCAGTGCCACTAAGAAAATACTGGAAATGGATCCATCCGCGAAGATAATTGTCATCTCTGCCGTGGGAAAGAGCGGCCTTGATAACGAATGCCTTCTAGCCGGTGCCAAGAAATTTATTATAAAGCCCTTCAAAATAAAAGAGCTATTAAGCTCGATCAACTCACTGGTGGCAGAATGAAAGGAATTGAATCGGTAAGAGGATATCAGGAAGAAATAATTGAAGCTATCCCCAGCACCATTATAGTCGTAAATAGGAGCCTGGAGGTGCTCTACGCCAATAGGAATTATTATGCTAAATCCGTCGCGAAGCGAGAGAGGGATGTCTTAGGAGAGAGACTGTCCCGAGTAATTCCGCCCATGCTCATAGAAAAAACGGGAATTATCGATAAAATTCGAGAGGTGTTCCTCACAGGCGTTCCCTTTGATGGAGATCAGATCAGATATCCGGGAGGCATGTTTTATTTTTATAAAATATATCCATTAAAGGAGGATGAGGAGAGCATAAGCAAGGTTGTAATCTTCATGGAGAACATCACCGAGCTTACCCGTCTGGAAGAAGAACTTCGCGAGTCCTATGTCAAGCTGGAGAATGCTTTTGCCGAGCTGAAAGAGAATGACGCCATCAAATCGGAGTTCATCTCCACCGCCTCTCATGAGCTAAGAACTCCCATAACTGTGATCAACAGCTACATTGAGATGTTCGAGGGGGGAATGCTGGGCGAACTCTCCAGCGTTCAGCGGGAAAAGATAGAGATCATAAGTTCACAGATAGAACATATGATTCGACTGGTCGAAGATATGCTCGATGTATCCCGATTGGAGTCAAAGGCTCTCAAAATTAATAAATATCCTATTTGGGTCGATGATATTGCCAGAAAGGCTATCGATGATTTAAGCCGGCTGGCGGGTTTAAAAGAGCAGTCCATGTCTTTGACCATAGAGGGCTCACACTCTGATGTGGAAGGGGACGGCCGGAGGATCAAGCAGGTCTTCAATAACCTTCTCACCAATGCCATCAAATATACTCCTGAAAAAGGAAAAATAGAAGTAATAATTACCGATGAGCCGGAGGATGTCTGTGTATCGATAATTGATAATGGTATTGGAGTTGCCAAGAAGGATCAACATAGAATCTTTGAAAAATTCTATACGGGAAGCGGCAGCTCGCTGACCAGAGAATCAGGTCGTATGGGTCTTGGCCTGGCCATAGCCAAGGGAATAATTGAGGCCCATGAAGGTCGCATCTGGGTGGCGAGCGAGATTGGCATGGGAAGCACATTCATTTTCACATTGCCCAAAAAATTATGATTAAACAAATTCTCGCCAGGCTAAAGATAGCGCCTGCCGTTGTGCCTGCGACTGAACCCTTAAATAGCCATGTAAGCCGCAATTTGACGAAAGGCTCCAGCTACCTGGTCAAAGAACCGAAGGCAGAGTTTAGCTTTGAGCTCTTTGTTTCTTTGGTAAAGGGAAAGTGCAACGATTGTGAGTATCTCGATTCTTTCCCCTGCGAGAGCATCGGTTGTGAAAGATGCGAGTTGCCCTGCACCTGTAAAGTATGCAAGCATTCCAGGGCCCAAGGATTATGCTTTACTATGCATTCGCCCCAGGATATCCGCCTGAAGTACGCTTTGCAGACCACACCCATTTTCTGGATAAGCAATCATGGGCCCCACAGCATCAACCCCATAGCTTTGGAGGTAATAGCAGATATTACCATCAAATTCTTAAAGCAGAGCAAAAACCCGGTAATTCTTCTTGACGGAATTGAGCATCTGATATTCGAAAATGGCTCAGCACCTGTACTGAGGCTTCTGAGAGATATACAAGAATGGATAATATTGCAAAAAGCCATTCTAATCCTGCCGGTAGACCCCGCGGGAATCGAGAGGAAAGAACTGGCATTGATGGAACGAAACATGTTCGAGCTACGGCAATACTCGAATGAAGACGAAAGCTAAAATGTAAGTGGACGAAAATATTCTTATAGTTTGTACAGGTATATGCCATTGGAGTAATCCTTAGTCATGAAGACATCGGTCGAGAATGTCGCTGACCTCTGTGAATTCTCGGAGGATAATTGCAAAAAGTTCGTTGATAGAATCATCAAGACGAATCGGGAAGTTTTTATGATGGCTTCTCTCCTAGATAAACAAATGTGCGGCTATGACCTTATAAAGGAGATATTCTCAAGGTGCGATGTTTTTCTCAGTCAAGGAACGGTTTATCCTGTTTTATATACTCTTGAGGGTGAGGGGTTGCTCCTTGCCGAATACAGCAAGGGTGATATGAGAAGCAAAAAATATAGCCTTACACTCAGTGGCAGAAAAGTCGCTGAAAAAGATGTCGAGGATTTTGCCAAAGCCCTGGAGCAGGTATCTTTATTACTCAAGAGATGAGCTTCATGCTGAAGAACACTATCAACGGCCTGGATAAAATTCTTTTTGATGAAATCCCCAAGGGTTCAGTAATCCTTGTGACCGGTGCGGAGGGTACTCTGAAATCTGGCCTGGTATTCAGCATGATGACAAATTATATCGCAGCCAGTGATGAGCATGGCCTCTATGTAACTTTAGAGCAAAATGTTGAGAGCCACCTAAGAAATATGAATAGTCTGGGGATTAGACAAGAGGGTGGTTTGCATATATTCGATTACCGGGATATGCGACGGGAGTGGATGGACAGTGAGCTGGATCTCATCAAGACTACAGAGGAGGTAATAGATTCTTACAAAGAAAAGTATGACAATCTGACGCTATTTGCGCTTGATTCACTCAATGCCCTCTATTCCATCTCTGAGAATGGCAATATGAGGAATAAAATTTATAATTTCTTCTCGCATCTTCGTGATGAAGATCTTACCTCTTTTTTGATTATGGAGTCTGCCCAGTCTAGATTCTCGGGACAATTCTCCCAATTCCATCAAATAGAGCACTTCCTGGCGGACGGAACAATTGAGCTTGGCATGATTGAGGGGAAAGGCGGCGTGAAGAGATATATTCAGATCTTGAAGATGCGATCTGCCAAACACGCCATGGAAAAGCATCAGCTTACCATCAATGATAATGGGATTGACATTCTCGGTCCGATCTATTAAATAGTTCTAACGTTTATCTTCGCGAGATGTCAGATAATGAACTCTGAGCCTCGATTTCTTAAGCTGTAGTTCAGATGCCATTTTTTTATTGTACCATGCCCTCACGAATAGAGGCTCAATTTCTATGGCCCGATTGTAGCATTCGATAGCCTCTTTATATTTTCCAAGCTTATATAAAATATTACCTTTTATATTGAATGCAAGTGCATTATCCGGATTGAGACTAATGGACCTCTCACAACACTGCAAACTTAGATCATGACTCTTTTGAAAGTAAAGAATTTCTGCCTTTGCAGACCATGCTTCCCAGTTTTGTGGGTCGTTTTCCAGCTCCCGTTCCACTACCATCAAAGCGCCGTCGATTCCTTCCGAGGACAATAAACGCAAGGCTTTTTTGAAAGCATCTTTTCCTTCTACCTTATCGAAAGACATTGCCATCGAATGAATCTCCAAAAGGAAAATGTCTCGGGCTATATTAATAGACGATTGCGTATCATATGTGCAAATCAATTACTTGAAAACCTCTCCTGCCTCCCTATACCAGAGAAGAAGGTCAAGGTGGCCCATGGGAATTTTCGCTTCTTCGGAAAAGGCAGTCATCTTTCTCTCAATCTCCAGGTAGATCCTTTTCGTGAGAGAAGTGGGAACTTCTTTTATCACGCCGAGTAGGGCAAGATTCTTGAGAATATGCCGATCTAAGATGGCTAGATTCTCACCCAGGCCAATGTTTCGGAGGAAATGGCTGGCTTCCTTGTATCCGAGACCCTTGACATTTTCTACCAGCCATTCCCGAGCCGCCGCCGCGTCGGCAAATTCGGCCAGCCTGGCTCTTAGAGATCCGGTGCTGAACATGTTCCTGGCCAGGCAGATATACTCCCCCTTGCGCTGGTGGAACCTGACACCGCCTAGCTCCTGGGAAATTTGTGCAGGCGCGGCTTCGGCTATCATGCACTTCTGCTCCAATCGCTCTACCGCCTTCCAGCAGGTCTTGGCCTTGGACTGGGGCGTGAGCAGGCAGAAGACCAGCTCCAAGAAGAGCTCTTCATCGGAGGCCGTCTCCCAGATATGCCGGAAATCCATGAGTCTGGCCTCGATTTGCGGCTTTACGGGATTGTATTGCTGCATCAGCTCCAAAACGGTGAGCGGGAAAATCTCTCTTGGTTGGTCCATCAGCCTTTCTTGGGATCAAGGAATATTAGGGCTTTTTGATGGTCAGACCGCAGCAATAGCTGGAAGCAAAAAGCTCTTAACTTCATGTATTCTAGTTGTTATCACTTCATATGGCGACACACCCCACTCAGAAGTTTCATCTGGTCTCTGCCTTTCTGCCCACCGGCTCCCAGCCAGAGGCCATCGAAAAGCTCATATCCGGCCTGCAATCGGAAGAGCGGGCGAGCGAGCTGCCTGGCGCAGGCGGTAATTTCCAGACACTCCTGGGCGTCACGGGCTCGGGCAAGACCTACACAGTGGCCAATGTCATCGAAAAGCTGCAGCGGCCCACCTTGGTCATTGCCCACAATAAGACCTTAGCTGCTCAGCTTTATAACGAGTTCAAGGAGTTCTTCCCGGAAAACCGGGTGGAGTACTTCGTCTCCTATTATGACTACTATCAGCCGGAGTCCTACATCCCTGCCAAGGACCAGTACATCGAGAAGGACTCTCATATCAACCCCAAGATCGAGCAGATGAGGCTGGCGGCAACCGCCTCCCTGCTCTCCCGAAGCGACGTCATTGTCGTCTCATCCGTCTCCTGTATCTATGGTCTGGGCAACCCCGAGAACTTTCAGAAGATGGGCTTTGAGGTCAAGGTGGGGGAGCGAATATCCAGAAGGGAGATCCTGGGACGTCTGGTAGACATTCTCTTTGAGAGAAACGACCTGGACCTTTCCCCCGGTCGCTTCCGGTCGAAGGGCGACACCATCGATCTGGTCCCCGGCTATTTCAACAACATCATTCGAATTGAGCTATTTGGGGATGAGGTGGAGAGGATCTCTGAGGTTGACCGGCAGACCGGCCAAATCAAAGAGGATATGAACTACTTCTTCATCTATCCGGCCCGCCATTATGTGATCCCGGAAGAGGAGCAAAAGGCAGCCATCGAGACCATCCTGGCGGAGCTGGAGGGGCAACTGCCTACGCTGGGCATGATCGAGGCCCACCGACTCCGGCAGCGCACGCTGCACGATATGGAGATGATCTCGGAGACGGGCAGTTGTAAGGGCATCGAGAACTATTCCCGCCATTTCGACCGTCGCCAGCCTGGCGAGGCTCCTTATTGCCTGATCGACTATTTTCCAGATGATTTCTTGCTGGTCATCGATGAGAGCCACCAGACCCTGCCCCAACTAAGTGCCATGTACAAGGGCGATCGCTCCCGAAAGAAGAGCCTGGTAGATTACGGCTTCCGGCTGCCCAGCGCCTTTGACAACCGGCCCCTGCGCTTTGAGGAGTTCGAGCTGCACATGAGAAATGTGATCTTCGTGTCTGCGACGCCCGGGGCTTACGAGCTGGGGCATTCTGCCCAGGTGGTGGAGCAGATCATCCGGCCCACGGGCCTGCTCGATCCTCTGGTGGAGATCCGGCCCATCGAAGGTCAGGTTAGGGATGTGATGACAGAGATCCATCTCGTGGTGGAGAAGGGCGACCGGGCGCTGGTGACGACGCTCACCAAGCGCCTGGCCGAGGAGCTCACGGACTTTTTGGCTCAAAATGATATCAAAGCCCGCTACCTACACTCCGACATCGACACATTGGAGAGGACGGAGATCATCCGCGAGCTGCGACTGGGTAAGTTCGATGTTCTGGTGGGCATCAACCTGCTCCGGGAGGGGCTGGACATCCCTGAGGTGGGCTTCATCGGCATTCTTGACGCGGACAAAGAGGGCTTCCTGCGGGACGAGAAGAGCCTCATCCAGACCATTGGCCGGGCCTCCCGCAATGCCAACTCCCGCGTGGTTCTTTATGCGGACAGGATGACCGGATCCATCCGGGCGGCTGTGGAGAAGACAGAGCAGCGCCGTGCGATGCAGATGGCCTACAACCAGGAGCATGGCCTGGTGCCCCAGACCATCAAAAAGCCCATCAGAGAAAAGGTGGTGGAGATCACCGACACCAGGCATATTCCCAAATCCGATATTCCCAATGTTATCATCGAGCTGGAGGCACAGATGCGCGCCGCAGCGGAGCTGTTGGAGTTCGAGAGGGCGATTTCGCTCCGCGATACGGCACGCAGGCTGGAGAAGGAGATGAAGGTAGGGTCAACTACCCACTAATAAATGAAAAGGAAGGTTATATTTCTTTTGAAGCGGCAAGCTTATTGAAGTAAGCCCCTCCATTGGAGTGAACCCCTCCGAGTGGACAATGAGTTAAGCAACATCAACTCATGGAGGGAAGTACATGAAAAAGTGATGTTTTAGGCGAGCCAAGCACCGATCCACAATGCCCTTCTAAAAGGGACCAACCACCGTAGTGGCGGCCTTGAGCCCGCCCTGCGCCATCACACAGGTAACGGCGAGGCAGCACTGGATTTTGACACAGTGCCCTTCTTACGGGGACACGTCATCAGAGATGAAGAGCCTGCTCCCGCTTCGCCTGCACACATTTCGATTCTTGCCGCGCTCATACAAGAACTGAACGAGTTACGACAGATTCTCGCATTCACCGAAGACTTCGCAATTAAGCGAGGTGCCCAATTCTCGGAGCTTAATCGGCTACAGCCTTATCTCGCAGCAAGCTATCTATCTAATCGTTATAGATAATACAGTTTTCGGTTGAAATTGCAGCGCAGGAAGTGCGTCGCGCCAACACCCTCTTCCAGCTCATGACCATCCTGCTCTATGCGCCGGCGCGCGGCCCCCACCTGCAGAAGATTACCGAGCTGGCTAACCTCTGGTGTTCTGCATCTACCGCGAGCAGGCTCCGGCCAAAGGCCTGATCGCGAAGGCTGAAGAAGATGCCGGGAGCCCAGAAAACGCTGAAGGCGTACTCATGAAGCCTGGAGACGTCCAAGCTACTTTCGTCCAAGAAGTTTCTCAGCTTCATCCTTCATATCAGCCAGCGCTAATTTAACAAGCTCTTCAGATAAGCCAAGCTCTTCAGCAAGCTCTCTTGGAGTAGATGCCTTGTGGTTTGCATTCTCTAACATGTGTTTAGCTTGAGCCAAATTCACCGTGCGCCTAATCACAAGGAACTTTTCGTAAAGCATATTCAATCCAAGGGCAGTCAATTGACCCTCTACATTTTGTTTATCCATATTCTCACCTCTACCTAATACCCGTAATTTAGCCAGTTCTTATACATGTTGCAGTAGTCCTTGTGTGCAAGCAATCCGTCTATCTGAAAGCCCAAAACTTATTTACCCTCTGGCAAAGTTGCTTTGGCCATGGAAATACTTGCCGATGTCGGTGGAAGACCGGGCCTGGATTGCAAAGGCTTTTGCAGCTACTGTTATTTCAAAGGAGTGAAAAGCGTCCCACCCTTCGGCTGCAAGTTTTGCATGCCCTTCCAGAAGGGCTGCGACTACTGCTCCCGCGCCATTGTGGAGGGCTATCCCGGCTTCAAGCCCATGGACGCCGTCGTTTTCGAGGTGGCGGGAAAGTGCATGGGCAGCATCCCCGACAAAGTCACCATCAGCGGCGGCGGGGATTTGAGTTGCTACCCCGACCTTCTGCCCCTGACCAAGATGCTCTCCCAGGGCATGGTGCCTATAGCTTTAGGCTACACCTCCGGAAAAGGCTTCAAGAGCGCGAATGATGCCGCCGCTCTGGTGGAGGCAGGCGTTACTGAGGTCTCCTTTACCGTCTTTTCCACGAATCCACAGCTGCGCAGAAAGTACATGGGCGACAAAAATGCGGAAATTGCCATCGAGTGCCTCAAGATCTTCTGCCAGAGCTGCGAGGTTTACGCCGCAGTCGTTCTCATCCCCGGCGTCAACGACGGAGCAGAGTTGGAGAAGACCTGTAGCGACCTGGAGGATATGGGTGCAAAAGGATTGATCCTGATGAGATTTGCCAACTCTCGCGAGCAGGGTCTGATCCTGGGCAATGCCCCTATCATGCCGGGCATAATGCCGCACTCGGTGGAAGAGTTTCAAAACATCGTAACAGAGACGGCCGCGGGGCATCGCTTGCGAGTAACGGGAACTCCTCTCTGGGATCCGCTCACGGGTGCGCCCTTCGCCCTGGCACGCCATCTGGAAAAGATCGCCACTCTGCCGCCTTTGCGTAGAAGCGCAACTGTAATCACCAGCAGTGTAGCTCTGCCCCTGCTGACAACTATCTTCCAGCAAATGGGAGAGAAGGTCAACGTGGTGGGAGTCGATAAAGATGTAGGCTGCCTGATAACCATCGAGGATTTCATGAACCTGGATCTTGGTGTGGTCAAGGATACGGTCATCATTCCTGGGCGCACCCTGGCCCACGAGAAAGAGATCAAAAAGGCGTTTTCTCGCGACGGTCGGAACCGGATTGTGGCACGGGGACCGGACAGGCTCACCGTGGATGGAGAGATGAGCATCTCCATGACAACGGAAGAGGTCCTGGATCTGGAGATGGAGGCCTTCGGGGAGCTGATTGAAGCGATAAATGCGCTGGGAGTCTAGGCCGGGAAAAAGCGGCCAAGAATCATATCATCTAAATCCTAAATCCGCCTCATCAGCAGCTACATGACCGAGGGGCCGTTTTCAACTCCTCGATCTTGGTAAGCTAGCTGATGAAGCCACCAGGATCAGATTGGAGAGGCATGATTGGAATGAGGACTTATTGGCAAAATATAACCTGATCAGCGTCGCTGTGCCACCCACATCAACTATTCCGCAAGCATTAGGCCAAATCTAACCTAGACAACCTTAGCGCGCAGAGAACATCGATATTCGAAAAAAGTACCTTCAAAATTGAGCATCTTGCTACGCTTTTCTTTGCCATCCATCGATCCTAATTTGGAGGGCCATTCAATAGGATTTTGCACTGCATATTCAGGCTGGAATGATATGGACACAGATGAAATGCTCAACGACCATTGAGCCAGTAGGGCTAGAAGATAGCGTTATTTATCACCTAGGTGCATTTACCATCTGCCAGTTTGTCTCGACCGCAGCGCTTGTGCATTTTGGCTCTTTGTAGGTCATATAACACCTACAAGTACATAATTATAACAACATGTGTATAATTTTCTAATTGGAGTTAATGAGAAAAATAGCCAATACATTGGCCTGGATATGACCGGTTGGGGAAATTGTAGGTGGCACTCGCGTTGCTATCCAGGTATAAGTAATCAAGTGCGTCTTTTAAATGTAGGGGACAATTGGACGAATAGTAATATATGCTGTATAAAACTGAAGCCGCATGATAGATCTCTGAATCACACCAACTTGTTGAAGCACATCCTAAAATGAGGCCATCAACCTAAATAATGCCCTTCGCTCTCAGAGCAGACTTCATCTCAGACACATTGCCCTTCAATTCAATAATGTCGCTCTTGTCCAGAACCCTTTCCATTTTATCGTTCAGGCTGCTGTTCATATCCTTGATCTCGAAAAGGGTTTCATCCTGTTTGCCGAGCATTTGGTCTTGCTTGCCGAGCATTTGGTCTTGCTTGCCGAGCATTTGGTCTTGCTTGCCCAGCATTTGTTTCTGCATGCCACAAATTGAAATAAGCAGATCTCTCATGTCTTTCAGTACGCCAATTCCTTCATCCAGGCGTGAATCCGTCTCCCCCGTTCCTACCAATTTATAGAAACTACCAAATTCGCCATAAGGCTGCGAATATATTTTTTCAATAGAAGTTACTTGAATGAAGGTATTCTTTATGTCTATAGCTCCCTCGAATAATTTCATCTTTTCTTCATCGCCCTCAGCAATGATTCGAACTCTTCCATCGCTCAGGTTTTCGATTATGCCTTTTAGACCCAAGCCATTGGCTAACTGGATAACCCTGGCCCTATAGCCTACCCTTTGGACTTTGCCTGAGACAAATGCTGTGAGCCGCTTCATCGAGTACATTTCATCTCTTTTTGTATTTGGCTTTTCCTATCATATTACTGGTTGGCCTTCCTGCGTGCCCGCCCGCGTGCACACGTGCCCGTGAGCGATGGCTGTTGCCGGAAGCCCGGCCACGATCGCCGCCTGGCTGTCGGGCCGGGAGGGGGAGCGACCGCAGGCCAACCCAAGACAGGAGTGCTTGCAGATGCAACCATGTCATTAGTCAAATGAGTGTGGCAGGGATTGTCCTTCTTTCATCGGAACTTCGCGGCTTCGCGCCTTCGCGTGACCCGTGATCTTGGGTGAAGCAACGAAGGAGCCATGATCACTGTGCACCGCACCCGCGTGCCCTCGCGCCCGTGAGCGGCAACGGCAGCAGCCTGGGCGGGTCCCAAGGTCTCCCCAAGACAAGAGGAGCTAGCAGCAGCGCCTGGAGTCATTACTGCACTTCATTCTTTTTGGGCAACGATGATGATGGAGTATGAGCCATCCACATCCTCGACCGTGGGATAGGCTGCGACATAAGAGAGCCATCGCATCATTTCCGGCGAATGCATGCTCGGTTCATCACCAAGCTTTAGCGAGATTCGCTTGGCATTGGATAGTTGCTGCTCTCTTCGAAAGAGCGCTTTGGACCAGGACTGGCCCAGCCGGTAGATCACCTGCATTTCGCTCTGTGCCACCAGCCGGGAGAGGGAGGCAAAATTAAACCATTGCTTGTGGGCCTTGTTCCTGGGTAGGCCGGCGCTGTCGCCCGACTCGGAAAGGACATTGGGAACCGAGCAGATAAAAAAACCGCCCGGCTGCAGGATTTTGGAGAACTGGGCTACCGCCCGAGAGGGATCGAGCAAGTGCTCCAGGGTCTCGAAGCTGACCACAGCCGCAGCGCTGCCCTCTTCTATTTCGGGAGACAACTCTTCTTCATCCAGGTCTTTATGGAGAAAATGCAGGTTTGGCATTCTATGCCTCTGGCGGGCCGATTCCATCAGAACGCGATTGGCGTCAACTCCGATAACCCTCCCGGCCACACTGCATAGCTCTGCAGCTCCGTATCCCAGGCCGCAGGAGATATCGGCCACAAGATCCGGCTTATGCGATCTTAAAAAATCCGTGGCAAAGAGGTAGCGACCCAGGTACTCCGCTTTGCGCCAGAGGTTGGAGTCGTTGGCATCAAAAGGATCTATCTGATCAAGACCGCTTCCGCTATACGCCGAATATGAGGACATACGATCATTATTTATTGATTGAGCCTAAAAAACGTTTTCATGAAGATTCTTGCGATAAACGGCAGCCCTCACATGGATGAGGGAAATACGGCCATGATCCTCAATCCATTTCTAGAGGGGATGAAGGAAGCAGGCAGCGAAGTGGAAGTTTTCTACACCAGGAAGCTGAAGATCGGGGCCTGCAATGGGGACATGAGCTGCTGGTTTGTAAATCCTGGGGTTTGCGGCCAGAAGGATGACATGCAGATGCTGCTGCCAAAGATTAAAGAAGCGGATGTCATCGTCTGGGCCAGCCCGGTTTACTATGCAGGCGTGACCGGTCCCCTGAAAAACCTGATAGACAGGCAACTGTCCATCCATGATATGGGTGGCCTTGGTGCCAAGAAGCAGAAGATCGTTCTCGTTTCCACCTGCGGCGCCTGGGAGCTGTCCATGTTCGACCCAATGCTCCTGCAGATGAAGGCCATCTACACCAGGCCGGATGGCAGTTGTGACTTCGCCGGAGCCTTGCTTCGCCCTATGGCAGAAGGAGTCAAGGAGATGCTAAAGGCGGGGGAGACGGGATTGTTGGACGGAATTTTCCGGGCTGCCAGAGAAGCAGGCCGCCAGCTCGTGAAAGAGGGCATTATCTCCGAGGAGCTGCAAAAACAGGTGAGCCGGGAACTGATGCCTCGCGATGCCTACTACAAAGCGGCCCAGATGATGATGGAGCAGGCACAAAAAGCCATGAAAAAATAGGAAGGACGGAGCCGAAAAACCCTTTTTTTTAGCTCTTCTTGGGACGGACCACCATCACGGGGCTTAATGCCTGGCGGGCCACATCAAAGGTAGTGCTTCCCACGCGAATCTGCCGGCTCCAGCTCTTACCCACAGAGCCCATCATAATCAGGGAGACATCCTGGCTTTTGGCCAAATTCAGGATCTCCTCTGCGGGGGCGCCCATTAGAACATGCACAGTGATCTTTTTGCCCTGGCCTGCCAGCTCTTCTCGCAGCAGGTTCAGCCTCTTTGCCGCCTCATCGAAATCCGTCTCTTTGGCGATTACATGCACCAGCAAGATCTCCCGGACGCCCACCATTTCCCTGGCCAGAGATATTGCCTGCTCCGCAGCCGCGGAGAAGTCGGTGGTGAGCATCACTTTAGAAAATATATCCCGGCAGAACAACTCATGTTCCCCGTCTTTGCTGCTTTCCAGGATCTTGTGACGGATGATGAGCAGATCGGTTTGGCCCTTTCTTAGCACCTCGGTGGAGACGGACCCCAGGAGCATGCCCTCCACCAGCCCTCTGCCCTGCGCGCCCATGCAGATGAGTGAAGCCTTCTCCTCCGCGGCCGTCTTAATAATGGCCTCGCCCACACTGCCTCCCTCTATCAGATCCAGGCCTGATTTGGGAAGCAGCCTCTTCATATCGACTCCATCCGCACCGCTCATCGGTTCCACGATGATCCTTAAAAGCGGCCGGACAAAGAGGCCTTTCTCGCCCAGACGGGAAAGGTGATCGGCCTGCTCGGCTAGCCTGGTATCTGCCTCATCGATAAGAGAGTCGTAGCTCCATCCTTTTTTCTCCAGGTTCATGGGATTGCCGCCGTCCACGACATTAAGAAGCACGACCTCTTCTATGCCCGGCATGTCCGCCAGGCACTCTTGCATCTTGTGGGCATAGCTGGAGAAGTCGGTGGGTACGAGAACTTTTTTAAACATAGTCTTTCCTCTCTTCTGTCTTCAACTACAAAATATATCAATTTGGTGATGTATTAGAAGTACTAATACTGGATATTGCATGCGAAATGGACAAGCACATATCTAATTTCCATGCCCGGAGCCAAGGATGATCCCCGTTTCTGATATGCCTCTGTGCATCTTCGAAGATAAAACGCAACGTTCTGTAGATGCAGATAACCAAACCTTTTTCGCATGTTTCCAGCTTCGAACCTCTTGTTTTTTATGATCTCTTTATATCGGCTGCCTTGGCGATGACATCAATAACTTCGGTAGCCATTCTACTGTCCCTTGATTACGAATTAGTGATCCCGTTATCCAAATCGCGCCGGGTATCTTTAATCTTCTGGCTCTTTATCGTGTCCATGACTGCATCTGCTTCCGTGGATCTATGAAGGTATTGGAGGGTATAGTATTTGTCCCACCAGACACCGCCAAGATTGGGATCGAGCTTGATGGAATTGTCATAAGCTCTAAGGGCCTCTTCATATTTGCCCTGCAGGAAGAGATCTCTGCCTTTATAGTACCAGCCTAGTGCATCGCTGGGATCTACGCCCTCAACAATATTCACATTATTCGTCTGCGTTGCGCTCTGACTCAGTCCATCGAGTAGCGCGTTGCTTAATGGAGATGATGATACCTGGAATATTCCATCATAAGTACCGAGAATAATATCCGCGGCTGCAAAGATATTCTTGAAGTGAACAGCTATCAGAACTATATCCTTAGCGGACCCTAAATCCGTCCTGTAATAATAGGTGGTTTCATCCATAGGAGCCGCAAATTTCGTACTTAGCATTTTGCTGTCAACAGTTTCTCCGTATCTGGTAAGCTCCAGGAAAGCCCTTTCGCTTGCGGCATCAAAGCTCATGATGTGAAGCTGGTAGCCCTCCGAAAGATTAAGCGGCATGCTTTTTGAGATGGTTCCCTCTTCGCTTCGGTCGATCAGCACCTCACTGGCTAAACCCTTCTCCATGAGACTTTTATCATTTGATTTCTCCCAGAGAAATGGCGTCAGCGAACCTTCCATCTCCAGCGTGGCCTCCTGGACATATCCGGCAAAGTATCTCCTGCCGGATGAATCCTCGAAGTTGTAGGCACCCCACTTATCGAAAACGAAATCACCCTGGTGGACGGCGACGGCAGGCATTGCGAGTACAGCCAGTAGTATAATCAAGACAGCTAACTTAATCTTCATGATCATCCATTGGTATAGTCCAAGGAGATATGTCTATCGAGAGCTCCGCATGGCGTTTGGTGGAACCTAAACTCCGGCCTTTTTAGTGAAACGGCGGCGGCGCACCCACGCGCAGCAAGCTGCGGGGTATTCATTTCAAAATAAATTGCTTTGAAGTCCCAGAGCAGGGTCTCAATTTCTCGCCTTCTTCATCCTAACTTTCTGATGATCGCTCAATGTTACTTGGAAATCTACTTTCATTTATCTTTATTTTTTTGGTTGTCTCATCTATCAGATCGATGTCCAATTCCTCGCAGAGGTAGATTAAATAGATGAAGACATCTGCAATTTCTTGCCCGATGCTCTCTGCTTCTGCGTTATCGAGCTGCCGGGATTCTGCAACCGTTTTCCATAAAAAGTTCTCCAACAGTTCTCCTGACTCGATAGACACAGCCTCTGCCAGGTTCTTGGGATCGTGATATTTAGCCCAATCGCGCTCATCTCTAAACAGGAGCAACTTCTTCCTGACTTTATCAAACTTATCCGCCATATTAACGCTCATACCAAGTTCAGATAATCCAGAGGCACGTCCTCAAATCCCACCCTTTCGTACCACCTGGACAGACCCCAGAATTCCGCCCATTTGTCGATCAGGGCATATATCGCCCTCATAGCTATTCAATAATACTTCTTGTTTACAGCCTAAAGGGTTTCTCTTCATATCTATACAATTCCAAACCATTTGGAGGTATCTTTGGCTTAGATATCTCTTTAGTCTCTCTTTCAGCAAAACTTCGCATAAGATGTTCAACTTGAAGAAGTAGATCTAACGAACCTGTTGGACCTAATTCATCGGAATTGATTTCAATAATATCATTGGAACGATTTAATTTTTCTATTAGAAATCTGCGGTACTCCACATCATCGGGCATTCCAAATACTATCGCAAGAACATCTTTGTTCATACTTGATACAAATCTTCCATGACTATAATCCTTAATTTCGGAAATTATAGGCCTTCCTAAGTCGCTTTCAACCATTTTTGACTCTAAATCAAGCATAGCTGGCCATGCATACCCCCCACCTAAAATAATCGATCTTCTGCCGAGTATCTTGAATCTTGAATTATCTCTTTTATATTTGGAGAAAATGCGATTAACACGGTTTTCTGCAGCCAAATATAGATCATTAAAATATTTATACCCATCATCATCGTACCATATTTTTTCTGATTGGGCAGCCCAAGAAAAAAAACATGGTGCAATTACGCCGATAACGCTTAAAAACCCACGTTCCTCATTTGCACCTGTGCATAGCAGAACATCATTATTTTCTCCTAAAATTTCCGAAGATACTGAGCGTTTATTTCCTGTTATGAGTAGCAGCTTAGGAATGCCAATGTTCTTAGCATGTCGTATTGCCCCCATAATGTCCGGTGTACTGCCGCTACTGGAAATGAAGATTGAGAAGGCTGCGCTAGAACCCATTCTAATAAAATCAAATGGCCTAGATGGTATTGCAATGGCCCTTTTTCTATATGAAATCAACTGGGCTATGTATGATGCAACCACGTACGATCCTCCGCTTCCGATCACATAGCCCGTGCCAGACAGATCAAAAATTTGGCCCCACGGTGTTTCATGTCGATGCGGCCAAATATATCTAATTTTATTTCGAAGTTGAAGGACATTCCTTGGGAAAATAAGAACTTCTAAACGTACTTGAGAATTATCCAAATTTCTTTTATAAATTTTTTTAGCGCCATAAGTACATGCATCATATCTATTTGAATTCTGATCGGATTCATCAAGTTCTATTCTTTTCTTGATGTCAAATCCACAGATACGACACCTGCTAAGTCCTTCGTTTTGCGTTTTAAGTTCTTCGATAGGCTGCAGAGCTTCAAAAATTTCTTCACCAAAGTCCCAACGTATTGATTCTTTGTAGGGACCTTTGATATGACCTCTTCCACCTAAAAATTTGCATTTTTCTGCCGCCCATTGCTGCGAAGAATAAATGGTTTCTTCAATATCCTTTTTTCCTTCTAACCATGCCGGAAGATCCCGAATTGGCCGCTTAGCTATTGTTGAGAGGAATGAGCCAATAAAAGCATCTCCTGCGCCTACTGTATCGATAATGTATTCTGTTTCTAATGCATGTTGTTCAAAAGAAATAATATCCTCTGAAGACTTTATCCATGCTTTAATGCCCTTTGTCCCATTAAGAGAAACAAGGATTTTTGCATCGATCCGCTTAAGCAAATCTTCCTCGGAGGACACTCCTGATAGTATTTTTAATTTTGGCATCACACTTGAATTTACAAAAATGATGTCTATATTGCCTAATACTTTAGATGTATCTTCTTTTATTAAGCGCCTGAGATTGGTTAGCCGTCCCAAATCGATTGAAATGAGCATATTGGGAATTCCAAGACTTTTAATTGCATTGAGCCTGTATTCATTGAGACTATCAATATGTACTATAATTCCTTCATGTGCATAATTTTTCAAGAAAGGTCCAAAATACATCATCAATTTTTGTGATAATTGTGCAGTACCTTTATTATATGTTTCGGAAAAACAAATAGGACAGATTGAGCTACATTCATGCTTAGGCTCAATTTGTCGAACTCCATTGTATATTAGCATTTCATGTATGGTCCTTGTTTTCTTTCCTCGCAGCAATCGTTCCTTCTCTATTGTGACACCTGCAGATTGAAGATCGTCGATGCATAATTTAGAGGCTTCGTCGTATCCTCCAACACACAAGGCTAATGTTCTTGCACCTTTAACTGCTGCGTTGGCTAATGCATTCCAGGAGGACCCTCCACCTCGCGAACCCGCTAAATAAACTTTGCTATCTCCGGCGTTTTTTATATAAATAATATCGCGCACGAGAGACCCTACAGTCGCAATAGGAATACTATCCATCATAAGTCATCCTGAATATTTGGTCCATTTTTCTTAAGATATTTTATAATTCTCTCCCTAGATAAATCGAATATACCTACTGCATCTCTATACCCTTTTGCATTTGTGAATATCCTGGAATAAGGAGATTGTCCAATTAATCCTTTGATGTCATCTCCTAATGCAGATGGATTTACTCCACCATGTTTTCTCATTTCCATTTGTGGGACTCTATTTCCTGGAGGGAATCTGATACATACACAGAAGGGTACTTTTGTACCATATGCGAGCAAACGATCACGTGCAAGCTCAATAGTTCGCCCAGTCATTATATTATCATCAAGAATAATTGCAATACCATCTTCACTTATGACATCTTCCAATCGTTCTGCGCTTGGTATTGCTGACTCAAGGACACCTCGGGAATATTGAGTCATTATAGTTGATCCTCTCTCCCTCCCATAGAAAGAAATTCCCATGATCTCCGAAACTTTGAGATTTGCTTCATTTTCTCCTTTATAACAAGATTTCAATGCAAAGGGCAATTCAATTCCCCCATACATGAGTCCAAATACCGTAACTCGTGAATTTTTTTCCAATAGTTTTGACAGATCGGTTTCAATCGATTTGAATGCTGTGAAAATTTGGCCCGGGTGATCTACTTCCCTCCATTTGCGAACAATTTTATCCTTTTTGACATCATTACCTTCTAAAAATTTATATAATAATTTTATATTGCGGCGTAAATCATAAAAAGCGTCTAACGATTCTGATAATTCGAATATTGCTGCATAGTATTGTTCTTTATTCGCCATTAACATAGAGTAATAGAGATTTATACTTGCTCCTAAATATGATTGAAAATGGCTAAGCTGCCTTTTCCAATATGGACGGGAACTCGTGTTAAGAGAGGCCGCTTGAAATAGCATATTATAAAGTAAAAGAGAATTATTTCTAAAATTATCGAGCAAAGCAAGATTTAATTTCCAGTCAACAAATTGAGACCTTGAAGGAGTTGATATCTTCTTGATCAAATCTAGCTCTTGAATTATATTTTGCATTTCGATATTCTCATGAAGAAGTTCAATGGCCTGTTGAGGAGAAGGTTCTTTCGTACTTAGACCAACATAATATCTAGGTCCTCTTAATAGTATTCCGGTATTAGTATAGATACTTCTGAGAAAACCAGGGTATTCTTTTATATCTAAATTATCATTACGTTCTGTAAAAAATTTTTCTATTTTAATTGTTGAATCTTTAAGTGAATCCCATTCTTTGTCAGATAGCCTAATTCCCCCCGATTTGTGATCATATACATTGGCAAAATTTGTGTCTTTACAATTTTTGATTACTTCTTTCGGGAAGATCCCTTCCACATAGCGTGCCCATATTTGGAATGCATTATCAAAATTAATTTCTGCCTGGTTTCGTAGACTTTCACATGTTATATTATATTCATGAGATAATTCATATACTAAAGGTGATGGTATAGTCAATCTATGACGCCAACTCAATTTATTTAGAAGATAACATGTTCCTTCGATTCCTTTAAGGAGTCGTTTTTCTTCAAAATTGTATACAGGGAAGCATTTTGTGATTGATTTGCTTAGGTTTCCTACAGAAAATCCAAAAGGCGAATCTAGAAGCGTGTAATCATTTCCGTTTTCTTCTCCTTGATCTCCAACTCGAAGTATTGGAACGTCCAAGAAATCATATTCAGTATAAAACCAAGCAAGAGCATAGTCCTTGTCTGTATGAGATATGTCAAAGGTTTGTTTTCCTCTCCAATGAGAAGAAGCTATTTTAATACCTATTTTTTTATAATAAATAGCATTTTTCCGGTACCATTGCTTAACAGTAGGCAATAAATCTTGGCCCTGACGATCTTCATGAGATATTAGCCTCAAGCCGCAATTTTTCTCCTCAATTGTAAAATAATCGCTTAAATCCTTTTGTGCATTGGCCAATACTTGCTGATAATTATCATGCATGATCTTATCTTTGATCGGCTTAACTATCTCTTTTTCAGTAAAATCTCCTGATTTATTAAATTGGAAAAGACGACATCCATTACCATCTATAGCATAAACATTCCTGTAATAGCAGGGATACTCCGATAATACATTCTTTATCTGCGATAATATTTGAAATACAGTAGTTCGTCCGCTTCCAGTTAGAAATAAAACATATGCGCCAGCATCAACAACCTTAACTATTGATTTCAAAATATTTTCTGGTATATCATCCTTGCCTTCTACTCTTATTGTACCTTCTATATCCAATGCTACAGCATGGTACGTACGTCCAAATGATTCTGTTAGAGAACGTGCAACTTCCGCAATAGAAAGAGGATCCTCATCTATATATTTTGCCTGAAGAACTTTAGATGCATATTCTTCATAAATATTTTTACCAAATAAGCTCTCCATCTCATCACACGCTCTTTCGGACGTCCTGCTTCAGCTTTCGAATGAGGACTTAATAATTCATATTTGCTTATAACCCTATCCCTTATTTAGAAAGGCAAATCCAAAAGTATATAATTTTATAAATATTTAATAAAATAATTAGCTAAGGACAATAATATGTCCATTATTCCATAGATCAAGAATCAATCCTAGCTTCCTTATTTCTTGTTGCTCTCCATTCCTCCACCTCATTTATGATATGTTTATCTACATTAGATATAAAGTTACTTAGTCCACTTTCTTTATCCACATTAAGTCCATAATCTCCAGTTGCCCTGGTTGCATATTTTATCTTTTCGTTCGCTAGATGGTTCCAAGTGTAAGCAAAAATTATGTAATTATCCCTCCAATGAAAGATGCCGTTAAGTCCAGTGAGAATCGCGGCAAGTGCTGCAGGAAGAGCTTGAATGGTCTTAGGTAAATCGCTCCATAGTATGAGAATTGGAGTAAGCCCACTAAGTGTTAAAGCCATGCCCTGCGACATTTGAAAAGCGATACGGTTTCTATCCCTATGTTTTCCATACCAGTCCATGCGCTTTTTGCAGTATTCGAGGGCCTTACTTTGCCTGGATTGAAAGTCGTCTAAATCCTCCATTTTTTCGCCCCTCCTAATATAGGTCTGCTATGAGCTACTTTGCAGGATGATAATAAACATTCCTTTACTCACTTGTTAACCATGGTTATTTCGAAGTCTGAGCTACGTTCGCTTGATATAGTATTGATCTTGGACTGCACCCCATATAGTGTGCAGGTAGTTAAGCAACAGTATCTAATTTTAAGGCAACCTCTATTTCAAACTGATCTGATGATTTGGTATGTGTTTAGCGGTCAGAGAATCAGTTGATAGATGCAGTTTTTAGTTTTTGAGGTAATAATATATATTAACATTTATTTAATTATAAATTGATATCATATGGCGTCTTAGCCCTTAAAACGATCCATAGCAATGTATGTGTTTAGCTGGCTAGCTTCGCGGTTAGCATTTGAAGACTATTCAATCCTCTCTGTCCCCATGTTGCCAGTGTCGTCATAATTCGCTCATGAATCAAAGTTCCTTTGTCATTGCGAAGCGTGCCCAAGATCTTTCTCAAAACGACATGGGGTCGCAACGTTCTCTCTGCTCGATTATTGGTTGGCTCTACACCAGGATTGATGATAAAGGTGAACCAGTAGTCAAACCCGTTGTTGATTTTCCCGATGAATTTCCGGATTTTCTAGACAGAATACTCTTTCCTGATCCATTTCCGAAGCACTTTTCGCGTCAATTTCCATAAATTCTTTCTGACTTTTGGTGGGAGATCGTTTTCCAAAGCCTCGATTAGCATCTCGTAGATCTCTTTGAGCATGTTATGTAGCGGAATAGCTTCCTCGAACTTCTCCGCGATCTCTTTTGACTCTCGAAGCAGATGTGCCCAACATCGCTGAATGCGATTTGTGAACCTGGCATAAGGTTTCAAACCGTCGCAAACGATTATTCCCTTGAATCTCCGCGTCAAGACTTTCGTCAGGACTTTTATGCCTCGGCTCTTCCGAATCACGAAAAAAGACTCAGATGGTGTGGAAAAGGTCCAGATCCAATGTCTTTCTCCCTGGACATGGATTGACGTTTCATTCACATACAGTATCGAAGCGCCTCGAATCTTCTTTAGAATCGCATCATATTCCGATTGAACCGCATCAGCAGCGCGACGGGTTAAATCGAGTATCGTAGCAGGACTTATTTTCAGACCGAACAGTATCATCATTGCGTCTTGGATTCTCCGGTGAGGCATTCTACCGTCATATCTTAACATTGTCGCCTGCGCAATTACGTTGTTTCCGAATTTGCCTTCATGTGGACAGCCTGGATCGCTAGCAACAACTCCTTTCCGGCAGCAGGGACATCTGTAATGCGCAATTTTGTATTCAATGACCATGATTGGTTGAGGTTCAGGGATTTCCTCGATAATCTTCGAGTCTATTCGAAAAGGAGCGCCGAGATCAGCTCCGCAATCTGGGCATAGATCAATTGTGACTTCTACCGGTCTATCCGGGACAGCATAAGGTCTTGTTGCGCCTTTGTGCCCAATTTTTTGTCCGGGCTTCCCTTTGTTGTTCTCATCCGGATCCTTTTTGCGATTGCGGCCACGTCTTAGACTTGGTGGGGTATGTGCATTCTCATATTGAGCTAGTTGGGCTTCAAGCTCACTAATTTTTGTCTTAAGCAACTCATTCTCGCGCTCTAATTCTTCAATTCGATCTTGAGGTTGCTTGATTGTTTCTCCTTCGTGCATACTCCTAATCAAACTGCGTGCGGCCACCCTACCCTAAAGGGATGGTATGCTTCGGGCCGCACGCACGCCCAGTTATCTGGAGATCTGAAATCATCGAGTCTTCTTTGCCTGTTCTCCCTGATCAGTGCAATTGAAACTCTGCTTTAGAATTCCAGCTTATCGGTTTAAATGAGCACAAATAACGTGCGAGGGTTCACTTCATCCCCAACCAGAAGGTAGGGGTATTCGTGACCCTCCGCGCTCCCAATGTAAGAAATTCTGTGATGTTTTTAGATTTTCAGCTCCCCCTTTGCGTAGAGATCTTCTGCCACTTGCAAGAGGCCTTCTCCTAATACCTCTCCTCCGTAGTCGGGTAAGATTGTTATGCGCTTTTCCCGATAGCGGTCCCTTAGCTCCTGGATGTAAGCGGTCTGGGATGCCTTCTTCTCCTGGCAAAAGCGGCAGTCGCAGTCCCGGATCACGTGGTTTATGATAATGGAAGAGACAGAAACTCCGTGCGACTCTACCGTATCAATCAGGCGTCGGCTCTCCTCCACGGCCGCTTTTTCGGGGATGGTAACAATAGTGATGCTGGCCGCCTCCTCATCGAGCAGGGCGTTACGCATGGTCTCGGCTTTCTGGCGCATGATGCGAACTTCAGAGAGTATGCTGTCGCTAAACCCCGGCTGCAGAAGGTCAAGCACACCCATCCATCTATTTCTCATGCCCAGCACCTTTGTGACAAATCCGGTGGTGATGGAGGGCAGTTGCAGCAAAGGCAGGACCATGGCGGTTGGTGCCGAGTCTATGATCACAAAGTCGTAACGCTTCTCCACGTAGATATCGTTTAATTTGTCCATGAAGATCAGTTCGGAGACGCCGGGCATGTTCCCGAAGTCCTCGGGTTTTACCTCCACCTCGAAGAGGCCGAAGAGAGCTGTGAAGATGTTCTTGTACCTGCGAAAGAAGCCCTGCGCCTCCTCGGCCAGATCGGGCTCATAGGCATAGAGATGCTCGCGGATCTTTCTTGGCTTACTGCCCAGATCGATGTCGAAGATGTCCGAAAGCGAGTGGGCCGGGTCCATGGAGAAGACCAGGGTATCCTTTCCTTGACGCGCTTTCCAGATGCCGGAAGCTGCCGAGCAAACGCTTTTGCCCACGCCTCCTTTGCCGGCCACATAAATCAGTTTCATAGGTCCCCAATTTTCCCGGTGGGAATTTAATGTTTTGCGCTGCAACAAAAGGTTTTTCTACTTCCAAGACATTTAAAAGGATTAATTATAAAAGGGGGCGAAAGGTTTGAGAGAGCAAATTATTCTGATCAGCATGCTTATCCTGTGGGCATCTGTTGCCATAGGCGCGGTAAGCGATCAGGCGATCGGCATGGACATCCTGGGAAGCCGGGCGAACAATACCACGATAATAGCACCGTACGGCATGCCGGTCGAAGTGAATATCGTCGGCAGCACAGCCAGCAACATCCAGATCGGCTACCCGACAGAAGTTGTCAACAAGAAATCTGGAAGAGAGTGCGGTCCATGCGGCGAGGAAAAACGCTATGAAACCCCATGGGACGACTTCAAGAGGCCGCTATGCTACCCGTGGAGTTCGTATATTCCCACCAGATACAGCCGGTCGCTCATCAAAAAAGATCCGGCATACATAAGCATGACGCCAAAGATCCTCACTTTGGGGAGTGTGACCACAAAGGTATAAGTTTAAAAGTATTATTTTTATCTTCTTTTTATACTTTTCCCATTACCGTCGCGGATTTATTCCCGGCAATTGCGATTCTTTTGTCAATTTTTTTCTAATAATGCTCTGAGAAATAAGACTTTATCGGCCCGAAAGATTTTTCTACTTCCTGTATATATAAAACATAGGTTAAATATGTTTAGCTCAAATGAGAAATTTGCTGGAGGGGAATGGTGTTGAGGAAATCAATCATGTTGGCTTTAGCGCTGATGCTATCGGCTTGCAGTGCCTATGCATTTGGCGGCCCAGGATCTGTAGTTGTGGATATAGTGGGAAGCGTAACCGATAATACAAAGATCATGTCATACGGCATGGAAAAAGTGGAGCTGGAGATCATCGGAAGCGAGGCGAGTAATACTACGATCTCTCCACCTGAGAAGGTTGTAATATGCCCGAAACATATCTGTCCTGACACAACTTATCCTGAGGTGAAAAACGAAAACAAGGAGAAACATTATCCCTGGGAGAATATGCATCTGGGAGTCGATGCCTGGTATGGCACTTTCTGGTATGACACAGATATCAATATGCCCAAGTGGCCCCAGTTCTAGGATCGAAACCTGAAGCATCAGTCACTCAAAACCAAATTAACTTTTTTTAAATAATCTTTCTAAATTTGGCTCTTCGCTATTTCCAGTTGCTAACCTCAGGTTACTATGTTTTTCCAGTTGTTAGTTAGTCGCTCTGTGCGTTCTCTGTGAACTTTGGTGTCTCTGTGGTGAAAACGTCGTTAGTCACTGGTTATAACCAATGGTTTACGGACTACCACCACAGAGACACAGAGCGCACGGAGGACTCACAGAGGACTCGATTATTCTATTACCCACGCGAAACAGCGAGGAACCCTAAATTTTATCCCATGAAGTGTTGAGGGAATAAAACGGCCCAGGGAGAGGGGATGGCTAAGGGTAGCAGAAAAGCCCTGGAGCCGTTTTATTGTCTTAGTTCTGTTCTACATAATATTAATAATAACAATGTAATCATCGTAGTATTTAACTCTTTCGATATTCAAATTCAGTTATGCACTTGGTATTGCCCAAATCCAAGGCGGATGCAAGTGATTAAATACACCCTTCGATTTACCTCAAATAAATCCATGCATAATTCCAGCAAGACATTCTCTCCCGGCAAGAGCGAGCTGTTCTGGTGCGAAAACTGTAGCATTCCCCTTCTCGCGGAAAAATGCTCCACCTGCGACAGCTTTGGCCGCAAAATAGAGCTCGCGCCGCCGGGCGACATCCGCCTCTGTTCCAGGGCGGCAAAAGAGCTTCTTTCTTTGCTTTTCACTCAAAATTACGGCTCTGCAGATTTCCTGGAAGGCAGGATAATCTTGCTCAATAAGATTGCCGGATTAGACCGTCGCGATCAGGTGATCCTGGAAGGTCGCCACATCGCGACGCTCTGGTTTGATGTCACGGCCGGCTGCCACAAGCTGGATTTAGAGACTTCTGGCGCAGCCCTGCTTTCCGGTAGAGCACAAAAAGGCCTCGTTGTATGTGACGATTCAATATTAAAAGGCCACATAAAAGGCAAGTGGCTACAAGAGGCGAAGATCATAAGCGGGCTATGTGCCCGGGAGGAAGGCCAAAACGTCGTCCTGAAAATTGGAAAATTTTCCGGCGTGGGCGTGGCCAGAAAAAGGGCAGACGGCTCTTTGTCCATTCGTATCAAGGACGTGACGAAGAATGATTTTACCCTTCATGAAAAGAGGCCTTCCCTGCAGGATATAATCTTCGCCAACGTGGAGAGCCTAAAAGGCCTGGAGAAGGCGGCAATAAGTGAGATCAAGAACTATCTGTCCAAAAACCGGCTTCCTGTAAACGTTTCCTTCAGCGGGGGAAAAGACAGCCTGGCCTGCCTTTGCCTTGCCCAAAAAATATTCTCCCGGCCAGAGGTTCTCTTCATCAACACCGGTCTGGAATTTCCCGAAACTGTGGAATATGTGCATAAGCTGTGCGATGCCCAAAAGCTGCGGCTGCAAGAGATCAAAGGAGAGAGCGGCTTTTTTGAGCAGGTGAAGAATTTTGGCCCCCCTGCCAAAGATTTTCGCTGGTGCTGCAAGACGAACAAGCTGGGACCAATGACTTCCTTTCTTAAAGAGCACTACTCCAAAGGCTGCGTGACAATTGATGGGCGGCGCATCTACGAATCCTTCAACCGTTCTACCATTAAGGCCGTGGAGAGGAATCCCTATGTTCCCAGCCAAACCACGCTGGCGCCCATCAGAAGCTGGCGGGCTCTGGAGGTCATGCTCTACATCTACTGGAATAAGATCGAACCCAATCCCCTCTATGAGGAGGACTTTGAGCGCATCGGCTGCTGGCTGTGCCCCGCCGCGCTGCAATCTGAGTTTGCCAACCTGAAAGTAACCCATCCCAGGCTTTTTGACCGGTGGACGGAATCTCTAAAGGAATGGGCGGACGGGAATAAGCTGGATAAGAGATACATCGATTGGGGTTTTTGGCGCTGGAAGAGGCATCCTCCCAAGATGCTGGAGATAGCAAAAGAGCACAATATAAACCTGCAAGTAGGTGCTGGCGGGAATGAAAAAATTACTTTGCAGGCACTGCGAGGCCGGTCGCCCTGCGGCCTGGAGTACTCCATCGAAGCGACCCTATGCGCCCCCCAGAATCATCCTTTTTCCTCTGTTGCCGGGGTCCTTAATATTTTGGGTCAGGTGAAATATGAGGAAGATCTGGGAGTAGCGGTGCTAAAGACCGAAAAAGGAAGGGTCAGTGTCTTTGCCAACGGACACATCATGATCATCGCCGGCAAAGAGCAGGCGGAGAAGCTGCTGCGAGAGGTCTGCGAAACGGTCCTGCGCACCCAGATGTGCACGAGATGCAAGATCTGCGAGAAGAACTGCCCTCGAGGGGCAATTACCGTGGCAGAGACCATAACAATTGATGAGATAAAGTGCAATCAATGCCAAAAGTGTGGCAAAGGCTGCATTGCTGCCGACCGGGCCGCGAAGATCTATGCCGGGCTTGCCGGAGCAGAGACGATATCCCGGATTTCCTCTTGATTTCGGATTTCGGGAGAAATTTAAATAGAATTGGTCCGGAATATAGGTGTTGAAACCTTTTGATTGAGGGACGAAATATGAGATATATCGAAGTTATTTTAGCAGTTGCCTGTGTAGTTGCTCTGCTGGGAGTATCTTCAATTGGCCTGGCAGCGACCACAGATGAAAACGAAAGTAATTCATATATACTAAAACCTGAATCAAGCGAAGACCTAATCGCCTTTGTGAATGAAGCTCGAGACTTCGTTGCAGAGCAAGGCAAGGAAAAAGCCCTAGAGGTCTTCAATAATCCCAATGGAGAGTTTGTAAGAGGAGAGCATTACATAATTGCCTACGACTTTAATGGAACCTGTTTAGCTCATCCGTACGAGCCTACAATGATAGGTAAAAATGTGCTGGATGTGACCGATTCCAATGGAGTTGCCCTTAAGAGGAACATGCGCGAAGTGGCCAAAAGGGGAAGCGGATTCGCATATTACATCTGGCCTAATCCTGCTCATTCTGGTGTAGAGGAGCTTAAGATAACCTATGTTCTCAAGGTAGACGAAGAAATGTGGTTAGCAGCAGGAACTTATCTGAGCGTACACACTCCCGTCTTCAGTAACCAGTCCAGAGAGGATCTTGTAGCCTTTGTGGTGGGAGCAAGAAGCTTCGCCCTAAATGCTTCCAAAGAAGAAGCAGTTAAGACCTTCAATGATATCAATAGTAGTTATGTCGAAGGAAACCGCTACATCATAGCCTATGATTTCGCGGGTAACTGCCTGGTACATCCAATACGGCCCGAATTAATAGGGACGAACAGGATTGACGTTAGAGATCCCAACGGCGTTGAACAGGTTCGAGATATGATGGCGTTAGCCCAAAACAAAGAGGGATTCACCTATTACCTCTATCCAGACCCTGCAAAGAACATGACGCCAGGTCTCAAGTTAAGCTATGTCACGAAAGTGGATGATACATGGTGGCTGGGAGCAGGAATCTACGCTCAGTGAATATTAGATGTGGAATGCCCGCCAGAGAGATTCGCGAGCAATATGCATCTATTTCTTGCCGCGTTTTGGCTTCTGGTTTTTTTCTCCATCAAGCTTCTTCGCTTTCTGATCCTTCTTGCTCACTTTTTCTCTCTCAATTCCGTCTCCTTGTTGCATATTTTATGTCACCTCACTTAAGTCCTTTAGTCATTTCAGCCAATCCGATAAACTTCATCGCATATACGCTTCTCGCCTGTGATTCGGGCTTGCTTTGAGATAAATCCCTGTGGTAGCCAAGGATGCATGACCCAGCTGATCCTGGAGATCCCCCAACTGGTACACCGCGATCAAGGCTCGAGAACGCCTTCGAGGCAGCAACCTATGAGACACTTAGCTATGCCCTGGAAAAAGTAAAACATCATGGCTTTATAAGCTCTCTTCCCAGGGAGAAAGCTTTGCCAATGAATCTTCCTACGCCATTATATTTGCGCCCCTCCGGAGAAAACAGAACTGGTCGAATCTTCTCAATATCCGGCAGACCATCGGCTCCCAGACACGACTCGTCAGCCTTGACATCCAGGATCTCGCCGATGAACTCTGTGTGGAGACCGATTTCAACGAAGCGATGCAGCTTGCACTCAATAGCTACCGGAAATTCCTTTACCAGCGGCGCGTCCACTAGTTCACTTTTTAGCGGTGTCAAACCACTTGCTGCAAATTTATCCACGTCTCTACCAGAGACCAAGCCGAAATAGTCCGCATGCTTGGCGTAATCCTCTGAGGGCAGGCATACGGTGAATGCCTTGCGATTCATGATGTTGCCATAGGTATAGGTAGCTTTCCGAAGAGAGACGGCAATGCATGGCGGACTGGAGCAGCAGATACCAACCCATGCCGCCGTCATTACATTTGGCTTTCCGATAGGGTCATAGGTCCCAATCACGCATAGTGGCGTGGGATAAAGAAGGGTCTTCGCCCCCAGTGACTTTTTCATCATTATCATCTGGTTAATGACAGAAACTATAAATCTTCTGGCGTACTCTATTAGTTTCGCCACTTTGCGAAGTGTTCCCGGTTTTAGATTTCGGTGGGACAAAACCCCAGTCGCGGACTGGAACAGGAGGACATACGAGGGATGCTGACAGAACTGGAAGATAAGAGAGGCAAACTCAGGCAGGAGTCCCTTGCCTTCGAGGATCGAAGAAGCCAACTGAACGCTGAAGCGAGCAAATGGGCCGCCAAGCGAAATGAGCTCAACAAGGCCACCAAAGAGTTGATTGACAAGGCCTATGAGTCCAAGAAGCTGAGGGACGAGAGTAACAAGAATGTGGCCCAGTCCAAAAAGAAGAGGGATGAGTCCAACGAGAAAATCAACCAGCTCTCTCTAAAGATAGACGATATCCGAAAGAAGCACAACCTCTCCGGTGAGCGCACCATTAGAGATCCGCGCCATGAGATAGATCTTCTGGAGTTTCGGCAACAAACGGAGGTTTTAAGCCCGGATAAAGAGAAGCATCTGGTCGATAAAATTGCTGCCCTGCGCGCGGAGTTAAAAGGAAGAAAAGAGCCACTTGAGAAGAATGAGGAACTGAGAAAGCATCTCGATGAAGCGCAAGCCTTGAGAGATCAGTCATCTAATTACCACAATCAAGTAATTAAGTTCGCGGAATTGGCCCAAGAATATCACGATCAGATGATTGGTGCCTTCAAAGAAGCCGATCAGACTCGTGCCGAAGCCGATGCCGCTCAAAAGGAGTTCTTGAAGGCTCAGTGACTTATCCTCGATATTTTTTGTTAAATATGACTGCGAATATACAGGTGTTTGAATCCGTATTGGCCTTCTCGTTGGTGGTAGTATTCTGTATCATCATGAAAAAAAAGTCCCTTGTGAAGGAGGAGGATGTGGCTTTGTTCGCACGGCTCCTCACACAAGCGGCACTTCCGGCTTTTATCTTTTTTCAGCTTTCGACACACCCCGTATCGAGTCGCCAGTTCTTGATGGTTTTGGCCATGATTGTGACGGGCATCGTTTCCATGGGGGCCGCCTGGCTCGCGGGAAAAGGTCTGCGACTTGACAAGCCAAAAATTGGTGCTCTAATGCTCACCTCCTCCTTTGGCTCCACAGCGTTAATCGGTTATCCACTCATCCAATTTTCTTTTCCGAATAATCCTTTAGCACTGACGGATGCCATCCTCCTCAGCGAACTTGGCGTGGGACTTCCCATCTTTATCCTTGGCCCAGTCGTCGCCATGCATTTCGGAGAATCTTCCGGTAACATCGGGACTCAGAGGAGTGTTTTCACGGAGTATTTTCGATCGCCCATTTTTTTTGCTACCGTGCTGGGCCTCATTATCGCTCCTCTTCAGATTCCAATTAATCAATGGTTTCTGGCACCAATCTACGAAGCACTGAGCATCATTGGCAACGCCGTGGCTGTACTTGCTTGTCTCATTCTTGGACTTCAGCTCAAAATGAAGTCGTTGAAGGGAATCTGGACGCTATTAATTATTTCCGTACTCATCCAGATGGTGCTGCAACCTTGGGTTGCTCACTTGCAGGCTGGCCTTTACCACCTCAGTGTCGAACAGACCCAGGTACTCACGCTCATCAGCGCCTTGCCTGCCGCTGTCTTGGGATCGGTCTTCGCTACGCATTATAAGTGCGCAAGCGACACCACTTCGGCGCTCATCATGATACATCTACTTCTCGCGATAGTCCTCGTCCCACTAACCTTTGCGGTGCTGAATATGACCTGATGATATCACCACAATAGAAAACTATTTTTCATATCCCATACACATCAGTCGTGAATGACAATGATTTCCGACCTATGTAACGATGCCGTAAAACCGTTATTTTCAATCACGAGATTTGATACCTTATGTCTATAAACACAATCAATGAACTATCCGGTATTCCGGCTATCCATCTTCAAATTAAAAAGCTGGCTTTGCAGTTATCCCTGGGCGAGAGAGAGGTTTTGGCCACCGTAGAGTTGCTGGACGGCGGCGCGTCGCTGCCCTTCATTGCCAGATACCGAAAAGAGGCCACAGGAAATCTGGATGAGGTCGTAATTGCCAGGATTCGTGATCAACTCTCCAAAAATCGTCAGCTCGAAGAGAGGCGAGCCGCCATCCAAAATTCTCTGGCTAAGCGAGAGCTGCTCACACCCGATCTGCAAGCCAAGTTGCAGGCAGCCGACACTCTGGTCCGGCTGGAGGACATTTACCTTCCCTTCCGGCTCAAGAGGAAGACGCGGGCCACGGCAGCGAAAGAGCGCGGCCTGGAGCCGCTGGCCAGGAGGATCTTTGCCCAGGACCAGGGCGGCCTGGAGCCGGAGAGAGAGGCATTGTCCTTTGTGGATGCCGGGAAGGGCGTCGCCTCTGCAAAAGAGGCCCTGGCCGGAGCGAGGGACATCATGGCTGAGTGGATGAGTGAAGATGCCGAGGCGCGACTTCGCATGCGGCAGCTCTATCAATCGCAGGGCGTCATCCGGTCGGTGGCTGTTGCCGGAAAAGGAGAATCGTCTGATGCAAAGGACGACGCAAAATTCAAGGACTATCTGGACTTTTCCGAAGCCCTCTCCAGGGCCAGCCCGCACCGGCTCCTGGCCATGTTGCGAGGAGCGCGGGCGGGCGCGCTTAGCCTGCACCTGGCCCCGGCTGAGGAGGACGGTCTGGCGGTTTTAGAGGAGCTCTTCATAAAGAGAAATGGTCCGGCGGCAGATCAGGTGATGCAGGCGGCAGAGGACGGCTACCGGCGGCTTCTAGCTCCGTCCATGGAAAATGAGACCTTAGCTGCAGCGCGCGCCCATGCCGAGGAGAAAGCCATTGAGGTCTTTTCCGAAAACCTGCGTCAGGTTCTCCTGGATCCCCCGCTGGGACAAAAGTGCGTCCTGGCCGTCGATCCCGGCCTACGGACGGGCTGCAAGCTGGCTGTGCTCGATCGCCTGGGCCGGCTGCAAGAGAGCCATGTGATCTACCCCCACGATACTGCGAAGAAGAGGGAGGAAGCGGCAGCCCTGGTGGGCGCGATCTGCAAGAAAAAAGGCATCGAGGTGATTGCGGTGGGCAACGGCACGGCAGGCAGAGAGACGCAGGCCTTCTTGCAGAGCCTGCGGCTGGATCCGGCAATCATGATGGTCAACGAGTCGGGAGCATCGGTTTATTCCACGTCGGAAGTGGCCCGGCAGGAGTTTCCCAATGAGGATGCCACCGTGCGCGGCACCGTCTCCATAGGGCGGCGGCTCATGGACCCGCTGGCGGAATTGGTCAAGATCGAGCCCAAGGCCATCGGCGTGGGGCAGTACCAGCATGATGTGGACCAGCCGGCGCTGCGGCGCGCCTTGGACGATGTGGTCTCCTCCTCTGTCAATCTGGTGGGGGTGGATGTGAATGCCGCCAGCCGGGAGCTTCTGGCTTACGTTTCAGGTCTCGGCCCGAAGTTGGCCGAGGCGGTGGTGAAGTACCGGAATGAGCACGGCCTCTTTTCCTCGCGCCAGGATCTGCACAAAGTACCGCGCCTGGGGCCCAAGGCCTTCGAGCAGGCGGCGGGATTTTTGCGCATTCGAGAGAGCGCCAATCCTTTGGACGGCACGGCGGTGCATCCAGAGAGCTATCCTCTGGTGGAGAAGATGGCGGGCGATTTGGGCGTTACCGTCCGGGAGCTGATGCAAAATGAGAGCCTTCTGAAAAAGCTAGATCCAAAGAAATATATCAGCGAGAAAGCGGGCGCCGCCACGCTGCAGGACATTTTGGAGGAGCTGTCTCGACCGGGCCGCGATCCCAGAGCGGAGTTTGAGGCCTTTTGCTTTGCTCCGGGAATCGAGAAGATGGAGGATCTCAAGGTGGGCATGAAGCTGCCCGGCATTGTCACCAATGTCACCGCCTTCGGGGCCTTCGTGGATATCGGCGTGCACCAGGACGGGCTGGTGCATATCAGCCAGCTTCGGGATGGGTTTGTGTTGAATCCAACCGACGTGGTGAAGGCCAGGCAAAAGGTCACTGTCAAGGTGCTGGATGTGGATCTGGAGAGGAAGAGGATATCGCTTTCGATGAAAAAATCAGACTGAGGCGAAATCCTTAAATATCGGCGAACGCTTACAGTCTAATCGGCAAAAGTCGAAGACCATCATTCAATCCCTCCTACACTAAGACTTTTGCCTCCCTCCTATTCATTACGGCATCGGGTCTCTTGTGCACCTTCTCTTTCGTCCTCATTGAGCATAATCTCCGCGCCCCTGGCAAAGGCTGCATCTGCCTCGGCGTCCCTGCCCAGAGCCATGAGAGCAAGGCCCTTGCTATTCCAGGCCCTGGCATGCCTGGCATCGATCTCAATGGCCCTATCAATATCCTCGATAGCTTCTTCGTACCGGCTCAGGCGCCGTAGAGCCTCGCCCCGGCTGACCCTGGCATCGGCATTTAGCGGATTGATCTCCAGCGCCCGGTCGAAATGCGCCACTGCCTCATCGTATCTGTGCAGTTTTGCCAGAGCGGCGCCTTTGTTGTTCCAGAACTCGCCTCTCTCCGGCAGCAAGGCTATGGACCGGTCAAAGCAATCCAGGGCTGCAACGTAATCGCCCATGTTTCCCAGAGCCGCGCCTCGATTGCTCCATACCCTGGCGCCATTGGGATTTAGCTCAAGGGCTTTATCATAATAATCAACTGCCTCCTGGTACCTTTCCAGCCTGTCCAGAATTACGCCTTTGTTGTACCAGGCTCTCACGTAGCTGGGATCTGCCCTGATGATCGCGTCAAAAAATGCTATGGCCTGCGCGTATCTCTTTTGTTTGTAGAAAATAACGCCTTTATTGTTCTCTGCATCAGTGTAATGCGGATCTATGCTGAGGGCGGTATCAAAGGATAGAATGGCTTCCTCATGCCGGCCCATTCGGCATAAGGCCAGACCTCTGCGGTTCCATAGAGTTTTGTCTTTTGCATTTGTCTCTATGGCTTTATCATAAAATAGGAGAGCCTCATCGAATTTGCCCTTCTGGTAAAGTTCATCGGCTTCATCAGCCAGGGAAATAGCATCCATGTTAGCACCGCCTGATTGAGATGAAAAGGTAACTCCTCGGGGGTGAACTTAGGTTAAGGTTCAACGCGGATATCTTCCCATGGGATACGGGCCATTAGAACTTAATTGGATGGGACTGATAAATCCGTTGCGCTTCTCTAAGCTGTTGCTTCTGCTGCGGTGTGACGGTGTAGGCTTCTTCGCTCTGCAAAAATACTTTTGCGTCCTCTTCGCTTAGAGTTAAACCGAGCCTGAGTGATTTGGCCATATTGTGCACATCTCCGTTGTCTATATTATCTTGGTATTAAGGATTACCAGGTACCTGAGCCGTCAAAGCCTAATAACTTTCCCCAGGAAAATCTACCACAATATTTATCTTTTGGCCCAAATTTCTGGAAATATTCGATAGCATGAGACGGTGCGAAACAGGCTGCTTTGTGACGGAAGCAGGACTTAACCTAAGGGCGCAGGTTGCACCCACTGCTTTATACAACCTTCCCGGCCCAAATCCTCTTCGGGCAAACTTTTCATTTAATAGCAACTCTGAACAAAGATCAAGTTTTCTTGAATGGTTGCTGATAGCGATCTATCTTGGCCAATGCTATCGATTAGGATAAACCCAAAACCCGGAGCCTATACCTCCGTGGGTTTGAGCCAGAAAGTATTCTTATTATATTCGCAGGCGGTTCAGATGGCACCGAAAAAGAAGGGATGGATTACAGGTTACACACACACACTTCTCGATGCTGAGGTTAGCTTTCATATTTCAGTTCCTTTGCCTTGGCGAAGGCTGCTTCAGCCTCGGTTTTGCGGGCAACATCCTCTAAAGTGAGTCCCATATTATGCCAAGCCTCTGTAAGTTTGGAATTTACTTTAAGTGCGCTACCATAAGCTATTATGGCTTCTTCGTATCTCTGTAAACCACGTAACGCATTACCTTTATTGTTCCATGCATCTTCATATTCTGGTTTGAGATCAATTGCCTTATCATACGCCTTTATGGAATCTTCAAAATTGCCTAAAATTAATAAGGCATTACCTTTGTTATACCAAGTTTCTGCTTGGGTAGGATCTATTTTGAGAACTTCATTGTATGCCTCTATAGCCTCCTCTTGCCTACCAGAACTGCTAAGTGCAACTCCCATTAGACCCCAAGCAGACAGATATTTTGGATTAAGTTCAACCGCTTTTTTGCATGCATCAATGGCCTCATCAAATCGTTCCAATTTGAGAAGGCTCGCGGCTTTATTATTCCAGGCCATAATGTGTTTGGGATCGATCTTAATTACATTGTCATACGCATTAATCGCCGCGCCATGATTCTCCATCTCACGGCGAATATTGCCACTATTATACCATGAAGCACAATAATTTGGATCTATTTTAATGGCTTCATTGTACGATTGGATAGCTTCTTCATTCTTGCTTATACTATGAAGTGCAACGCCCCTGGAATTCCAGGCCAAGGCAAGTTTTGAATCGAGATTTAAAGCTTCATCATAAGCTCTAATGGCTTCATTGTATTTGCTCTGTTCATAGAGAGCTAAGCCCGTGTTATATCTAGCAAAAGCAGCATGTGCTTTAGCAGAAGCTTCATTCTGGAAAACGCACAAATTAATATGTGTTGATCCTTTGGCCTGTGCGGAGCAAATCTCTAAGATACCTTCTTTATTTTGACGGAAAACGATTTGAAACTCAGTCTCTTTGTCATCAACGTTTCCTTTTGCGGATGCTACCCAGGCAAGTTCTCCTTCAAAAAACTCTTGACAATACGAGAAGCATTTTAGGGGGATGTCTGTTGAGGGCAGGATTTCGATGTCTATATTAATATGCATCGTTTGTATTTCGAACTTCCTGTTATTATAGCATAGCCATGCTTTATTTATAGTCATATCTGGTATATTAATATCATTTATAATATGGTCACCTGCTGATGTAAATATTAACGGGGGATACACTTCTAATATATATTTATTTATAATGTCGTTTAAAGAGATCAGATCGTTTGAGTGATGAGTCTCAAAAATTTTGTCATTGCTATCTATATTTATGTTTATCTGTTTTATTTCAGTAAGGGCATTTGTTTCTGAGGAAGATACTTCTTTTACCATTATTTTATCAACGGTCTGTATGGTGAATTTGAAGTTGGTCCTCCGAACTGTATTAGCCATATTGAGGCAGAATGTTCTCATATCCTCTATTTCTTTAAGGGTAAGTAATCTCACGGTTGGACCGATGCGGTTTGCTTCTTCGATTATTGAGCGAGGATAACCAAGAGCCGACACACAAATGAGGTGCTGTGCGCCAACCTCGCGCATTTTCTCAACCCATCCATGGAAGGTAGTTATATCTGGCTTTGAATTACGTTTTTGAACTTCTACGATTGTGATCGTTTCGCGAGGTTTTTCCCCTGAAGTAATCACTACATCACATTGTCGTTTACGCCCGCTTGGCGATCCGAGAACAGGAAGGCGTACGTCATGCTTAACATTTGTAGTTGAGGATATTGATTGCTCAAGCAATGCGGTGATTCTTTCAATAAGTCGCCACGCAGGCTCTTCTTGGGTTTCGTTTGGGGGCATTAACTCACTTAGTTTTGACTTCTTATTTTAAACCTATGTTGTGCGATATCCATGTAATACTACCACTACCATACCATGCAAAGTCGTGATAGAATCTCATTCCCCGCACGTAATTTCGTATTTATAACCAACATCTATGGGCATCGTCCTAGCTAGTATAACCTGATGATTACCAGTAAGCCTGCATGACTCAGCCTTCAGCTTACTTCTTTGCATTCAAGGGAGAAATATCGCCTACTCCAGGTGCGTTTCCATTAGGGACAAGCCTATAACTTTCTCCATCAAGCTGCAACTCCTCGTAACCGTCTCCAGGTTCGCTCAGACGATTCTCATTGCCGCCCACATTCTGCCCACATGATCGCCAAGCTCCTCTTTTTTATACTCTGCCGCGCATATATCCCGTAGGGAAGATTATTATGACTATTACTACCAGGCTCTTCGGAAAGTCGGGCCCGCTCGTCACTCAGGTGGGCCTGGGCGGAGAGGGCGTGCTGCGCACCCACGGGCGCGAGCCGGAGGCCAAAGCCGTGATCGAGCAGGCCGCCGCCAACGGCATAACCTACTTCGACTCGGCCCAGGCATACGCGGGCAGCCAGGGCTACTACGGTAATTTTTGGCGCGGCCACCAGGAGCTGCGCTCCGCCATATTTCAGACCAGCAAGTCCGCCGCCCGAGACTTTCGGGGCGCCAGGGCCGATCTGGCCGAGTCTCTGGAGATAATGGGCCTGGATCGCCTGGACCTGTGGCAGATTCATGATCTACGGACCCGCCAGGATATCGAGGAGATGGAGGGGCCGGGCGGAGCCCTGCGAGCATTCGTGGAAGCCAGAGACGCAGGACTGGTGGACCTTTTAGGCGTCACCGGGCACCATGCCCCCCAGATCCTGGAGCACGCCGTGAAGAACTGGCCGGTGGACAGCGTTCTTATGCCCATCAACCCGGCGAAAGCAGTCCTGGGCGGATTTCTGGATCGAGTCATGGCCGCTGCCCTGGATCGCGGCCACGCCGTTATAGGCATGAAGGTGCTGGGCGGCTCACACTACATCTCCCCAGAGTACGGCGTGACGGCGGAGCTGCTGCTGCGCTTCGCTCTCTCACGGGAGATCAGCACGGCCATTGTTGGCTGTGCGAGCGCCGGGGAGGTGGAGGCGCTGGCCCGCGTAGGCAGAGAGTTCCAGCCCCTGGCGGCAGAGGAGGAGAAGAAGCTGCGCGAGCTGTTCCGGCCCCAGGCCAGGAGACTGGCCTACTACCGGGGAGCGATCTAGTACAGCCGGGCCTAATTAAAGTCATTATTGTCCGTTTGCCTTTGTGAACCGCTGATCGTTCTTCGCGTCTTCGCGTGAGAATTAACAGGGTCCGGTTTCACGCGAAGGCGCGAAGCCGCGAAGTTAAGACAATGGTTTATTTTTGATGAATACCCCGCAGCTTGCTGCGCGGGTGCGCCGCCGCCGTTTCACTTCGGCCTCACTGTACTAGCTTTTCTTATGTGTGGGGAAAAAGCAAATAGCAGATAAAATTAAGCCAGTAGTCTGGAGCGTCTATGTAGCGATATCAACTGCGCGCTATGCGTTACGCGCTCATAGTCAGCTCTACCTGTCCGGCTGCAATCGGCTTGGACAGAAGTCGTCCGGCTCGGAACGAGGCTATGATCACGTCGATCTTCTCAGAAACCGCTGGGGTAATGTATGACTCATCGCAAAGATCGCACATCCATGCCGGAACATTCCTGATAACGATTACTTCATTGTCGATCTCCACAATATGCTTTGTGAAGCCTTTCTGCAATTTCCCTCGCCCGCATGAGCATGTATCAGGGATCAGTTCGATTTCCTCGTCTTGTGGTCTATCCATTTTTCCTCATCCGGCCAATACACGGTAATTATTCTCGCGTGATTCTTGCAGAGAGCGACTACGGCGTGACAGTGACAATCCGCCACAGTGCCTAATATCAAAGCTGATGGACACGGCTCGCTGTCAGGGTATTCCTCTATTATATCGCCATTCATTATAAATGTTATCAGGTCCGCAGACGATACGCCCCGCTCGTCCATTCGTTTTTTGGCGTGGAGTGTGATGATGTATTTGCGCTCTTCAATCAGTGCTTTTATGTCCTCAATCATTTTTCATCCATCAGCCTTCAGCTTATGGGCCAACTCGGTGGAGGCCTGGGCATTCATGCTCATATCGTGCCGCAATATCTAGCATCTCTATGTTGTTCATGCTATCGGATCAGCTCATATATGTTTGTTATTGTGCATTAAATGTCTGGAATTTGGCCATCCTGCAAGCATGAGTCATGATTGTGCAAACACTGGATCGCCAAGAGCCTCCTTTTTTATACTCTGCCGCGCATATATCCAGGGGGAAAAATTGTTGTGACTATTACTACCAGGCTCTTTGGAAGGTCGGGCCCGCTCGTCACTCAGGTGGGCCTGGGCGGGGAGGGCGTGCTGCGCACCCACGGGCGCGAGCAGGAGGCAAAAGCCGTCATCGAGCAGGCTGCCGCGCAGGGCATAACCTACTTTGACTCGGCCCAGGCTTATGCCGGCAGCCAGGGCTACTATGGCAATTTCTGGCGCAGCCACCAGGAGCTTCGCCCCGGCATCTTTCAGACCAGCAAGTCCGCCGCGCGGAACTATCGGGGCGCTAAGGCCGATCTGGCCGAGTCTCTGGAGATAATGGGCCTGGATCGCCTGGACCTGTGGCAGATTCACGATCTACGGACCCGCCAGGATATCGAAGAGATGGAGGGGCCGAGCGGAGCCCTGCGGGCATTCGAGGAAGCCAAAGACACCGGAAGGGTGCGCTTTTTGGGCGTCACAGGCCATCATGCCCCCAAGATCCTGGAGCACGCCGTGAAAAACTGGCCGGTGGACAGCGTTCTTATGCCCGTCAACCCGGCGGAAGCGGTCCTGGGCGGATTTCTGGACCGGGTCATGGCCGCTGCCAAGGATCGCAGTCTTGCTGTTATCGGCATGAAGGTGCTGGGCGGTTCCCACTACATCTCCCCAGAGGACGGGGTGACGGCGGAGCTGCTCCTGCGCTTTGCCCTCTCCCGGGAGGTCAGCACGATCATTGTGGGCTGCGCGAGCGCCAGGGAGGTGCAGGCGCTGGCCCGCGTAGGTACGCAGTTCCAGCCCCTGGCAGCAGAGGAGGAGAAGAAGCTGCTGGAGCTGTTCCGGCCCCAGGCCAGGAGGATGGCGTACTACCGGGGAGTGATTTAGCAGGAAAGGCAGTTGAGATTTTTTGCTATTTTAGCAATCTGTCCAAAGGTGTCACAGAACTAAATGGCTCTTCGCTATTTCCAGTTGCTAACCTCAGGTTACTATGTTTTTCCAGTTGTTAGTTAGTCGCTCTGTGCGTCCTCTGTGCGCTCTGTGACTCTTGTGGTGGGATCGTTAGTTGTTATGTTATAATTATCAGCTAATATTAATAGCAAACCGGAGGCTTTGCTTCCCTAAAATCCAGCCCCCGGAAAACTCCCTTTGCCGGAGGCCAGCTCCACCTGACCCTCCAGCTCGACCGGACCTCCTGCCCCCTCGCACGATCGCTTGCCGGGCTCCCGGCCCGCCTGGTCGCCACCCAAGGGCTACAAGGCCGGGAGGGCGAGCGCCTGCTGGCTAACCCAAGGCCGAGGAGCTTGATGATCAAGATTCTGAGATAAAGTTATATCTTCTGGCGCAGCATGAACTTCTGATATGTTCTGCGAATACATCCAGGTAGCGATCTCCAAGGCGGTCTATGAAGTCATAGATGATGAAGAGCCCTATTACGGCGAAGTGCCCGAATTGAAAGGCGCTTGGGCAACCGGTAAAACACCAGAAGAGTGTCATGAGAATTTGAGGATGGCCATAGAGGACTGGATTGCTTTTAGTCTGCGATTCAATTTACCTATCCCGGTGATTGAAGGTCAGACCATAAAAGCACCCGCCGAGGCCTAAGGCATGTCAAGGTTATGCCCGGTTTCTTGGAATGAGCTGATAAGAAAACTGCATGCCCTCGGATTCGATGGCCCTTACACCGGCAAAGGGCCACATCCCTTGATGTGGAAAGGAACGATCCGGGTAATGATCCCCAATCCTCATCGGGCGGATGTCGGCGTTGACCTGATAAAGAAGATCCTGAGACAAGGTGAGATCAGCCGAGAAGAATGGCTTTCAGTTTAGCGAAAAAAACTGCCCAAAATTCGTCACATCCTCTCTTTCCGCCGCCCGCCCGTGCTACTGCGCCCGTAAGCGAGCGGACGCTACCGGGCTCCCAGGCCCGCCCCCAAGGGACTGCCGGGCCGGGTGGGGCGAGCGCCCGCAGGCTCCAGAATACAAAAATAGGCGGCTATCCCTCTACCACACCTTCAGATCGATCCCCTCTATCCTGACTCGCGTCCCCTCGGAGTGCACCACCACTCCCGAGTGCACCTTTTGCATCATGCAGTGCTCGGGCAGAAAGCGCACCGTCTCTCCCACCTCCGGCCTCTTGCCCCGGCTCACCACGCCCTCGAAGGCGGCCACCATGCAGATGCCGATGTCCTCCGGCACAGGCAGTCCCTGCAGCAGGTGCACCGGCCCCACCAGGTGCACAGTGACGATTCCCTGCTTGTTCTTGAGCACTTTAGCAAAATGAGTGATGGGACAGCCCAAAGGCCGGTAGCGGAAGATGTCGCCTTCCTTGAGGCGAGCTTCGGGATTGAAGGGATGCAGATCCTCCCGGCAAGAGGGCTCGCCACCCAGTGGGGCAAGCGCAAAGTCGGCCTGAAGGCCGTCCATAACGCCGATGATATCCTCCGTCTTATCCGAGCAGGCCAGATGCGCTGCGATCTGCTCCGACCGGCCCAGGAATCGCTCCTGCTTGAGAATGGTGCATCTGTCCAGCCCGGCCACGTCCACCAGCTTGGCGGCGAACTCCCGGCAACTGGCAAGGCCGCACTCCCCGCAATTGTAGCCCGGCAAGAGCTTCTCGATCTGCTTCATCTTTGCTTCACCGTATCCTGATCAGTCCTTCGGGCTCACCACTATTTTACTGTGGCCAACCACGATGTACTATGGTTTTCCAGTTGTTAATTCGTCGCTCTGTGCGTTCTCTGTGAACTCTGTGTCTCTGTGGTGGAAACGTCGTTAGCCACTGGTTATAACCAATGGCGGACGATACTACCACCACAGAGAAACGACCATGACTTTAGGTCACCCATGTGGATGAAAATGGACGTAAGCCATATTTATGAGTATCTCGTTTATTCAATTATGAGACGGGATAATTAGGTCGTCTGT
>Ga0247841_10002034_pt1 | contig 42079 bp, 25 predicted proteins | sample LaCruzMarch2015__2_FD_192410 | JGI IMG/M metagenome (GOLD analysis project Ga0247841, IMG submission 192410) | Freshwater microbial communities from meromictic Lake La Cruz, Castile-La Mancha, Spain - LaCruzMarch2015_18m | ecosystem: Environmental > Aquatic > Freshwater > Lake | place: Spain...
CCCCCCCCGCATAATATGTGCCAATCGTAGGTGCTGGAATGTTTCTGGCTTAACCTATGGGATGCTAGTGCTTCAAAAACGGAGAATACAAATGAAACTCAGAAAATTATTCTTTGCTATCACCGTGATGGCAATGATGGTTGCAGGGATGACACTGGCTGTGGATCGTACCTACACGGGCGCCAGCAAATCCAATGGCGATAGCTGGAATACCGCGAGCAACTGGACTCCCAGTGGCGTTCCATCTGGAACGGACAATGTATTCATTCCCGCCAGCAAATACGTAACAGCAGACTCAACGGCCACTCCCACGTACTCTGGGAGTCTGGTCATCAGCAACAATGCAACCTTGCAGTGTGGATATGCTGGCGATAAAAGCCAGGCCTTCAATGCGCTCGGAACCCCTGGAACATCAACCATCACGATGCAAGAGGGGGCGTTCATCCTCACGCGAGGCGGATTCACCAAGACCATCCCGGCCATCGCATTGACGGGAAATGTCAGGTTTGGCATCGGTGCTTCCTCATCCGGCAGCCCCATTTTGACCTTCAGTTATGGGATCATCGGTTCCTACTCGTTCACTGTTCAGGGTAAGAGCGGGGCAGTTTGTACCCTCAATACGACGGCCAACACCTTCTCTCACTTGTACACCAAACATGAATATGGTTCCGGGTACACCATCAATGCAAACGTAGCCGGTGCACTCGGTCTTGGGGATGTGACCATCCGTGCGGATTCAGCTGGTAATATTGGCGCCAATCTGGTCCTCGGCGCGGCAAATGCGATGGCCAGCACGGCGACCTTGTCCCTCTACGGCCCGAACAGTGTGACCAAACTGAAACTGACGGCGGCCAACACGGTTAAAAGACTCGTGGTCGACGGAGTCCCTCAACCTGTCGGCACCTACGGCAAGACCGGCAGCGGTGCACAGTATCCGGTGAGTTGGATTGACTCCACAAGCACCGCACTGTTGACCGTCACAGGAGCTCCGGCGCAGTACTGGGACCTTGACGACAGCACCCCTGGTGCCGGGTCGACTGCGGGTGATGCATCTGGAACATGGAATGGGGCGAACACCTTCTGGAACAATGCGGCCGGCGACGGAACCGCCGCACTTTGGACATCTGGGCAGGTGGCTACTTTTGCGGCTGGCACCGATGCCACGGGGACATATACCGTGACCGTGAGCGGTATGCAGGATATCGGCGGACTGGGCTTTGAGGAAGGCGCTGTCACCCTATCCGGCGACGGCCTCCGCATGACAGCGGACTCGGTATTGGCTGTGGCCTCCAGTGCAACCGGGACCGTTTCGAGCATCATCTCCAGCGACGCCACCCGTCAACTGATCAAGGTAGGAACAGGTACCCTTACGCTATCGGGCGCCAGCACCTACACGGGAATCACACGGGTTGACCAAGGGATCCTCTCAGTCGCGAGCCTCGCTAATGCGGCTTCGGACAGCCCCATCGGCAACTACCCGACAGCCGGCGCAGGTGGACTGCTCATTGGCGGCGGAACATTCCAATACACCGGAAGCGCCACGTCGGTGAACCGCGGCTTCTCGGTCGCGGGCAATGCAGGCATTGATATCCAGACAGCCAGCACAGTCTTGACCATGGGCGATGTTGAATCCATCAATCAGCCCAGCACCCTGACAGTCACTGGCGGCACCGGCAGCAGCCTGACGATCGGGCAGGCCAGGATTGTCGAGGCAGCTCAGCTCACTCTAAACCCAACCACTATTCCCATGACCGTAGGTTCAGCCAATGGTTACACGTCATATAGCTCGTCTTCGATTCTCACGCTGGGTGGCACGGCTACCGGCAATGTCGTCAACGGCGTGATCAACGTCACCAATCCGCCAGACTCCGGTGACACTCAATCCCTCTCCCTGTTCAAGACAGGCTCGGGAGACTGGACGCTCAAAGGTGCGAGCAACTACGGCGGCAATACGACCGTCCAAGCCGGAAACCTGATCGCCGGGATCAATGCGCTGAACAACACCGCCGGTGCGTTTGGCCAACAGAACAATGTCGATCTGAACCTCGGCGTGGCAAGCGGCAACAGCAACGCCGGCATCCTGATCGGCGGGGCCTACACCATCGGACGCACCATTCGCAATGCTACGGCGAACACCACGGACGCGGGTTCGCGCGTCCTGACCCTCGGCGGCACGACGGCACACAGCTCCATTTACTCAGCCGCGATCTATCTCGGTACAGCTAGCCAAACCACCAAGGGCGTCACCCTCACCGCAGCCAACGGCGGAACCGTCACCTTCTCTGGCGTGATCCAGGACCCCACAGGACAGGATACCACCGAGACCGCCAACGCCCGTGCGCTGACCACGGTCACCAAGACCGGTTTGGGCACCGTAGCCCTCACCGCCGCCAATGCCTACATCGGCGGCACGCTCGTTTCGGAAGGGACGCTCTCGCTCGGCAACAACACCGCCAACAGCAGCCTGAGCAACTACGGTGATCTCTCCGTGGCCTCCGGCGCGGTTCTCAAACTGAACTTCAGCAGCGGGAATGCAGACACGGTGCTCAGGCTCTTCCTGGGTGGCAGCCCGACGAGTGTTGGCCAATACGGACACACCGCTAGCGGCGCGGACAACGGCGGTGCTGGGGTTGGCGTATATGACGCTTACTTCTCCGGAACGGGCATCATCAACAACCTCGGCGGTATCCTGGTCAACGAATACCTCTGGGATGGCGGAATAGTCGACATAGGAACCGATGGCAATGCCGTCAGTGCTGGCGGAACCGGCACGTGGAACACCACCACCAATAATTGGGACAAGGGCCTCACGGCCCATGCCGCATGGGGCAACACCACGAGCGACACGGCCGTCTTTGGTGGGGATGCCAACGCGGCCTATACGGTTACAGCGAGCGGTTCCCTCAATATCAAGGAACTGACCTTCAACACCCTTGGTGCTGAAGGTCCGCGCTACACCATTGACGGCGGTACCTTGAACTTCGGGGCTGGCGGCGTGATTCGCAACGCCAATAACCAATACGACCAGACGATCACCAGCGCCATCACGGGCAGTCCGGCAGTGAACATCAAGGACTTCGGCGCTGCAGGATCTTATCTCGGGCTGAAATTCGCGCCCAGCAGCGGCACGCAGACCCTGGGCGCCGTGCTCAATCCGGAGCACACGGCTGCCCACAACACGGACAAGGCCGGCATCACGCTCGCCGGCTCGACCACGGGCAACTCGGTTGTTTCCATCAACTACGGCAGTAGCGACAGGTACGGGGACGTGGTTAAGGATGGCACCGGTGAATGGACTGTGGGCAATGTGAATACAGGAACGATTAGGCTTAAGGCCGGCAAGTTAATTGCCAACGGGACGACGATAAGCGGTTATACTGGATTCTTATTCACCGGAGGCACGTTGGCGGGTATGGGTACCGTGAGTTTCGCGTCTACTGCCAACCCGAAGACGCTTACCGTGCCAGTTGGGGCGATCCTTGAACCTGGCAATCTGACGGGCACGCTGACCCTTGACAGTACCGTTATAGCTTGTGCCATTAATGGAACACTCAAAATTAACATCAATGGCGCTCAGGTCGGCAAGCTGGCCGTCAACCCGTCGGCTACGCTGACCATCAGCAGTGCTACGCTGAACGTCAACGTAACCGCCACACCGACTGCTCCCGTGGTGATCGCTACCTACGGAGTAGGGAAGCGCACGGGTACGTTCGTCTCCAACAACCTGCCGGGCGGCTGGACGATTGACTATGCAGCCAACAGCGGGACTGCCATCGTCCTGACCCCGCCGCCCTCCGGCACGCTGATCATGTTCTTCTAAGTTCTGGCATGAGTGACCTCTTCGGCGTGCGGCGCTTCGGCTCCGCACGCCGAATTGTTTTTGTGGTTTCCACCTTCGCCAAGGTTACGGCGGCCAGGCCTTTAGGCGGAATCTCAACACGCGTGTAACTTTGCTTCCGTCCGGCAGTCGCCGGACGGGACTCCAAACGCTGGTCAATGTAGAGCTCTTTCAGAGGCTTTTCGAGATTATCGAGAGCATCGGGTTTTTCGACATCATCGGTGATCTCGTTAATCTCGATGATCTCGATTGAGTGATTGAGCGAATAAGGCGCCGCCGGGCTGCCGGCCCTGTCGCGGCGGACTCAAGACGCTGGACTCAAGACTCAAGCCAGGACTTCAGGACGCAGGTCATAACTTTCGAACTTTAGCACTTCTCCGGCACGGCGTAGCCTTAGCGAAGCCGGCTCGAACTTTAGAACTTCCCCTTGTCACCTATTTGTCACCTGTTATCGGTGTTGCGTTTTGCGGGTAGTTTTGCGACACTATCTTCATCTAAAGGGGGAAATATCAGAGGTCGGAGGACAGAGGGCAGAGATAAGTATCCGAAAAACCCTTACCGCAAAAACCGCAAATTATGCGTGGCTATCTCATCCGCCTCACCCATGGATACATGGACGGCGCAATGGATAGCCACGCGGACGATGAGAGGGATAATGACAATCAATTTTTGGTGGCCACTGTTACCAACAGCAGCAAAAGCATTTTCAGCGCAAATGGTCGCTCTGCCGTGCATGTATTCATGCGTGAGGCAGGCTGACCATTTGTGCTCATTTTCGCGGTTTTTGCGCTAAAACACGAAGGTATTATTTTAAGCAAACTGTTAAGAACCGACAAACGTGATAGGTACAAAGGAGAAAGCATGAAAAAAAGAACAGGGATGATGGGGAGAGTTTTTGTGGGAATGATGGCGTTGGCAGTGCTTATGGGACATGCGGGGAGCATCCCTGTGGACCTCCCGCGGCCTGACGAAAAGCCACCTGCGAAAAATAAACCCGTCAAGGTCTACATCTTGTCGGGGCAGTCCAACATGGTGGGCTTTGGCAAACTCAAGGGTGCGTCACCGGTCTATCCAAGCATCTACCTCTCGGCTGATCCGAGCGCGATCCCTTGTAAGATGCCGGTCGGACCCTCGGCGCTCTTGCCGTGTCGTATCTATCCCGAGTCCACAGGTGATACGCTAGGGGCCAAGGCGGCGCTCTATTCGGGTGCGTTTGATCCGCAAGCGGACTATTCAAAGCTCACACCGGTCAGGGAGGCCGCTGTCGCGCTCGGGAAGGTCACGGAAAAACTGCCGGCGCTCGAAGCTCCCCACACGCTCGTGGTGAAGGCCTTTATCGAAGTTCCGCTCTCGGGCGCCCATGAGGTGCATGCCGGGTTTGGGACGAGTGAGTACAGTATCGTTCAGTTGGACAACAAGGAGGTCTATCGCAAGGAGGCGCAGAAACCGGCCGTGCTCACCAAGATGAACTTGGAGGCTGGCAAGCGCTATCCCCTCACGATCACTTACCTCAAAGGCGGCTCAGCCGCCTTCTGGATGGAGCTGGTGGATTTGCAAGGACGTGGCGACCTCGAGACCCTCGTGAAGAAAGAGAACAAGTATGGGTGGCTGGTCGATGAGAAGGGCGAATGGACGGTCCGTAACGATGTGATCCTCAATGAGTCCTATCTGGATGATAACAAGTTTAAAGGGGGCCGGAGCACGCCGCTGAGCGCGACGGCCAACGGGGCGTTCATCGGTCCAGAACTGGGCTTTGGTTCTGTGATAGGAACGTTTCACGAGGAGCCGGTCCTGCTGATTAAAGCGGACATCGGAAATCGCAGTTTGGCCTGGGATTGTCTGCCTCCGGGAAGTGAGCGGTATGAGGCGGTCGAGAAGGACCCCAAAACAGGGGTGGAGAAAAGCTATATCTATGCCGGGTATAAGGATCCTCAGGATAAGTGGGAGAAGGGGACGGAACCCAAGGCGGGCGGCTGGTATGCCGGCAAGCAGTATGATGAGTACACGGCTGCGATCCGGGGTACGTTGGATAACTTCGCCACCCTCTATCCGCAGTTTAAGGATCAGGGATATGAAGTCGCTGGTTTTGTCTGGTGGCAGGGACACAAGGATCAGAATCCTGTCCACGCCAGCCGTTATGAACAGAACCTCGCTAATCTGATTAAAGCGTGGCGCAAGGAGTTTAAGGCTCCGGAGGCCAAGTGGGTGATCGCAACCATCGCCTTTGGTGGCTGGAGTTTGGCGGAGCCAGGTAAGACCATCGCAGAAGCGCAGTTGGCTGTGGACGGCGATACTGGCAAGCATCCGGAGTTCAAGGGCAATGTCAAGACCATCGAAGCGCGCCACTTCTGGCGCGACCTCGCGGACTCCCCAACCTCGACTGGCTATCACTACAACCACAATGCTGAAACCTATCTGCTGACGGGCGATGCGCTCGGCCGTGCTATGGTCAGCCTGCTGGGGGGCCAAGCAGAAACCCGTCCGCTTCCACCTAAACCTGCACCCCTCACGAAAAAAGCAGGAGACCCGATGACCTTGGCAGAGGCGGCCAGGCTGGTCTACAGCGATGCCTTTATCTCGCCTTACACGAACGATGAGACCGAGCCCACGGTCGAGCAGATGGCGAGTCTGAAGGACGCCCTGAGCCCGATCATCATTGGCAAAGTGATTCCGGCGTATGTCGCAGAAGCTCCAGGGGTGCCGCGCTATCGTCGGCATGGCATGGCGATGATGCCGATCATCAAGGGCGAACGGCCGCCGTCCACGGAGTGGAGTCAAGAACTGAGGAGTCAGTGGGATGAGCTGAACGCCTACTACAGTTCCGTGGGCATGGATGATTATCAATGGAAACGCTTCGGCCCGGACATGCAGAATATGACCTGGAGCTACTTGAGCTTTGATCCACCAGAGCAGCAGGATAAGGCGAAGAGCAACCGTTACCGCAAGATCACCCCTCCCCAGGGCATGGAGAATTGGTTCGCTGTTGACTTCGATGCCCATAAGGCGGGCTGGAAAACAGGTGTTGCGCCGTTTGGCCAGAAGGATGGCAAGCTCGAACCCTTGAGCCTGACTTGTAGCAATCCGCAGTGCGGGTGCAGCATCGTACCTAAGACACTCTGGGAGAAAGAGGTGCTCTTGATGCGTCAGAGCTTTACGCTGCCTGCATTGAAGGCAGATCATCGCTACCGCCTCGTCGTCGGGGGCAGCGCGCATAACTTCTCGGGCGAGGGGTATGCGGTTTACGTCAATGGCAAGCTCTTCACGGAAGCCACGGTCGGCTTCGCGAAGACAGGTAGTGCTCGCGGCGCTTATATCTACAACGACTTCCTGCCTGAATTCCAGAGTGGTAAGGTGACGATTGCGGTCATGAGCTTCTTACGGTATACAGGCTATGTGGATAAGTTGGCACCACCGCGCGGACACATTAGCCTCTGGCTGGAGGCGGCCCAAATTCCCGAGGTTGCGCTGGACGTGGGGAAGTAGGGGGCAAGAATCGAGGAAGGTATAGGAGATATAATAATGTTCGTGAAATTTTTGTTTCTGTTCTGTTTATGCGCGAGCTCATTGCTGGCGGCTGAGGCAAAAGGTCCATTGAAGGTCTTTATCTTGGCGGGTGATGAAAACTGCCTGGAGCAGGCGCCAATTGATGGAAGCGTTTCCGTCCCTAGGAAGGGCGACGTCAAGGGTGTCACCGTGACCAATCGCATAGGCGCGTTAGTGACGGTGGTGCAAGAGAACTCAGCGCGCTGGGGCTTTCTGAAGTCTGCGGACGGCGCATGGGTTAAGCGGAATGATGTCGTGCTCTTCGATGCCCATCCGATTCATAACAATACCAAGACCCCTGGACATCTCCTGCAAGTCGGCGATGTTTTATATGGTGGACGGCAGACCGTCAACGCGATCGGACCGGATCTCATGTTGGGGCATGTCTTAGGAAACCATTCCGACGAACCTGTCCTTTTGTTGCGCTTTGCGACGCGCCATCCGATCTGGTTCTTGAGGGGAAGTCGTTCGTTAGGTGCTGATTATCTGCCCCCCTCAAGCGAAGGCGGACTCGATCTCGATGGCAACTGGGATGTGATCCACTTCAATCATGGGGTCTGGGATCAAGCGACGTTTATTCCCAATTCAGGTCAGCGTATCGTCGGTAGTAATGGCGTGATGCGTACCTCCATCGAGGATTACGAGAAAAATCTCCGGTCCATCGTCGCCCGCCTCAAGCAGACCAAGGCCACACTCATCTGGGCCCACACCACACCGATCCTTGTTGGTTCATCGCCGGGTTATGCCGGCGGTGAGATGGTGGACAAATACAACGCCGTCGCTGCCAAGGTGATGGAGGAAAATGGCGTACTCATTGACGACCTCAATGCCGAATGCCGCCGCATGGGCAAGCCCAAGGCACTCAATGTCCACGATGTCGGCGACCTCTCACCCAAGGTCACGGAGACGGTTCTCGCCGCACTCAAAGCGCGTGTCAATCCATCGCGTCCACTCCCTCGCGTTCTCTTCATCGGCGACTCGATCACCGGAACCTACTGGGAGAAGGTGAAGCAGAATCTCGATGGCAAGGCCTTTGTCGCCAAGAACCCCGGCAATGCCGAGCACTCGGGCACCGGTGCACGTCTCATTAATCAATGGGTAGATCTCAAGCAATATCTCTTGAGTGGACAGGAGTATCTTGAGTTTATTGATGGCGTGAAAAATACGCTTAAGGATGTCAATCGCTTTTGTCCCGACCTTGCTGGGCGCACGCCGGAACTCGCTGGCATGGTTTGGTTCCAGGGTATTGCGGACAGCAAGTCCCCGTCGCAATCCACAGCCTACGAGAAGAATCTAGCTGCGCTGATCCGGGATGTGCGCAAGGATCTCCATGCGCCAGCCCTTCCTGTCGTGGTGGCCGCGGTTGGCTTCGGCGGCACGAATATGAATGTCAACACGAAGAAGATCTTTGAGGCGCAGATGGCGGTAGGCGATCCGGTAAAATATCCGGAGTTTGCAGGGAATGTCAAGAGCGTGGATATGCGCTCCTTCGTGCGTCCCGTGAAAGGGCAGCCGAGCTGTTACTATGAAAATGCCGCGACATTTTTGGAGATCGGCGAAGCCCTGGGACAGGCGATGGGGGAGCTGATAGACAAGCCTGTCACCCAGGGAGGTGGCAGTGGACAGTAGCAGTGGGCAATAACGGTTTTAGCATCCGAATACTGCGAACCACACGAATGAATAACTGTATCGCACAAAGGCACAAGGACATAAAGAAGAGAAACATTCTTAACTTTCTAAATTTTCTATAGACTTATTTAGGGCTACTGTGTTATATTTATATCAACTAAATACCTAAAAGAGGCTATTAATGGCTACCAATTTTACAACAGATGAATGGGAAGTGGAATTAGGGCAGCACTTGCGTGCGCTTCGCTTGCGTCAAAACATCGATCAACGTCAGTTAGCCCAGCGTGCCGATGTTGCCTTGAACGTGGTCAAAAAACTGGAAGGCGGGAAGGGCTCGACACTGACCTCCCTGATCAAGGTGTTGCGTTCACTAGGCCGAGAGGACTGGCTCTCATCGTTGGCCCCAAAGATTTCCATGAGTCCTCTCCAAATGGTGAAGGACAAAAAGCCACTCAGGCAGCGAGCTTCACCCTCGAAGGAGGTGTCACATGTTTAAACCTGTTGATGCGGTAGAAGTACATGTGTGGGGCAGGAAGATCGGTGCGGTGGCGCTGGACACGAATCTACGCTATTACGTCTTTGAGTATGAGCCGAAATTTCTCCGAGAGGGAATTGAGCTTTCACCGCTTGCCATGCCACTCGCACAGGCGCGGACACCTTTTGTTTTTACGGATTTGCCTGAACAGACGTATAAGCGGTTACCAGCCCTGCTGTCTGATGCCTTGCCCGATGATTTTGGCAATGTGCTCATAGACGGCTGGATGGCTCAACAGGGTGTTGATCCCATGGAGATCACACCGCTCGATCGTTTGGCTTACATGGGCAAGCGCGGCATGGGGGCTTTAGAGTTTCATCCTGTAAGAGGGCCGCGTGCAAAAAAATGTACCGCGTTGTCGCTGGCCACCTTGGTCGAGGATGCCCGACGTGCTGTGCAGGGCGAACTGACGTTCGATCACGCGGCCCACGCTGCGCTGGCACAGATCATCCGAGTGGGAACCTCCGCCGGGGGTGCCAGGGCAAAGGCAGTCGTTGCATGGAATTCAGAGACTCGTGAGATTCGCACGGGACAGTTTGATGTGGATCCCGGCTTCGAGCACTGGTTGCTTAAATTCGATGGCATGGGCGAGGATCGGGAATTGGGGGGTTCACAGGATTATGGACGGATTGAGTACGCCTACTCTAAAATGGCGACCGCCGCAGGGATAACCATGTCGCCTTGCGAATTGCTGACTGAGAATGGACGTGCGCATTTCATGACGAAGCGCTTCGACCGTGACGGAAACCACAAGCATCACATGCAAACGCTCTGCGCCATGGCCCATTTGGATTATAAGCAGAAAGCGAGTCACGACTACAATCAGCTCTTCCAAACAATCGAGCGCCTACACCTTGGGTATGATGCTCGGGAGGAAGCTTTCCGCCGCATGGCATTCAACGTCATGGCCTGTAACTGCGATGATCACACCAAAAACATCTCCTTCTTGCTGCGGGAGGGCGGTGAATGGTCGCTCGCCCCAGCATACGATGTGACCTACGCGCACAATCCCATAGGCGAGTGGACTCATCAGCATCTGATGTCCGTGAACGGGAAGTTCACAAGTGTCCTGCGGCACGATCTTTTGATTGTCGCGGACCGCTTTAGTATTGGCACTGCGACCAACGTGCTCAAACAGGTTGGTGAGGCGATCAACGCGTGGCCTGATTTTGCTGCATCCGCGAATGTGTCACCCATAGAACGTGACAGAATCCGTCATCATCATCACGTGCTGTAGCAGGGATCAGCCTCCTTCGCTCACCTAACAAGAGTCTTGCATTTGGATGCCGTGGCTGTAATAATGTGAACAATAAGAAGTAACAATGAGGGGGATAAAAAAGATGAAATGTTTAAGCGTGATCATGGGATGGATGGTAGCAATGACGGTCGGTCTTTTGAATGTCCAGGGAGCTGACGAGGTCGCGTCCAAACCGGTGATCGAACTTGCGGCGCCGTTTCGCGACAACGCGATCCTTCAACGTGAAAAGCCAGTGCCGGTCTGGGGCTGGTGCAAGCCCGGCACAAAGGTTACGGTGGTCTTTCAGGGACAGACGAAGAGCGTCACAGCCGGGAAGGACGGCAGTTGGATGATCAAGCTCGATCCGCTCAAGGCCAGTGCCGAGCCTGCGGAGCTGACGATCTGTGATAGCGACGGCGTGAAGATCGCCCTGAAGAATATTCTTGTTGGCGAAGTGTGGCATGTCTCGGGCCAATCCAATATGGAGTGGATCGCCTCGAAGTCGCTCTGTTCCGCGCTGGCACAGGAGATCGCCACAGCAAAAGAAGAGGTTCCAATCAGAGAGATGAGAGTCGACACCGTGTCGGCGCTCTATCCGCAAAAGCGGGCGACGTCTGTGGATGGCTGGAAGAGCAGTCGTACGGCCGGGGCCTTCTCGGCCTTATCACTGGCCTTTGCCCATGAACTTTACAAGGAGTTGAAGGTGCCGGTCGGCATCTTGTCGACCGCCCATAGCAACACGCGCATCGAGGCGTTCACCCAGCGTCAGGCGATCGAGGCCCATCCGGGACTTAAAGGGGATGTTGACTTGATGCATGACGGCGATGTCACGACGGAGCAGGGGCATGCCGCATTCGAGAAATACTATCAGGAGTTAGAGACGTGGCAGAAGGCCTCTGCGGAACTGGGTTTCCCTGTTGAGAAGCCGCTGAAACGACCGGACCTGCCGGGGATCGCCGGACAGTGGCGCGGTCCTTCGCAGTTTTTCAATGGTAAGATCGCCCCGGTCGTACCCTATGCGCTTCGCGGGTCGCTCTGGTGCCAAGGTGAGAGCAACAATGGCGATGGAAGACTCTATGCCGCCCGGATGGAGGCCCTGGTGCGAGGCTGGCGTGATGCCTGGGGGATGCCGGAGATGCCGTTCTACTTCACGCAAATGCAGAATTATGGTAATCCGGAATCCACTGAGCTGGGGATGGCAGAGGTCTGCCAGGCGCAACATCTCTTCTTTGTGAACAACCGCAAAAATGTCGGGATGGTGGTTCAGGCAGATCTCAATCCAGCGGCCTCGGGGAATATCCATTACCAGAACAAGCTCCACCCGGGCATGCGCTTGGCGCGCTGGGCATTGGCGAATGACTATGGACGGGAGATCGCCTACACGGGTCCGATCTACGCGAACAGCAAGATTGACGGGAACAAGGTCATTGTCGCATTCGAGACAGGCAGTCTCTTCGGCGGCTTGATGGTGGGCAGTAAGGGATTTGAAAAAGATGCCCGTGAACCGGGCAAGTATGTCGAGCCAGCCCGGCCGACCCCTGGTGAGAAGCTCAACCATTTCCGTCTCTGTGGCAAGGATCGTAAGTGGACTGCGGCAACGGCTGAGATTGTCGGGGATACGGTCGTGGTGACCTCCAAGGATGTGGCTGAGCCGGTCGGCGTGCAATACGCCTACAGAGCAGCTCCTCAGAACGCGAACCTTTATAACAAAGCAGGACTCCCGGCGACACCCTTTGCTGTCGTCGATGGTAAGCTTATCTTCGAGGAGGATGATCCGGCAAAGGTCGCCGCCCAAAAGGCGAAGCATAGCCGTGGCGGCGATCCTGATCAGCCTATCTTGGATGTGGCACCCGGTTATCGCGAGGGCATCATCTTCCAGCGTGACCAGCCTATCCCAGTGTGGGGCTTTGCCAACAAGGGCGTGGAGGTGAGTGTCACGCTGGGCGGAGTTACGCAAACGGCCGTGGCTAACGACCGGCAGCAGTGGTCAGTCTCCTTCCCGGCCATGAAGGCCTCGACCACGCCCATCACCCTGAACGTGAAGACGAGCCATGGGCTGAGCAGGACAGTCGGGAACATCTTGATCGGCGATGTCTGGTTCCTCACGGGCAGTACGCTTCTGACCTCCACGATGGCTTACGACCGGCGCGACAAGCAAGTCCCCGAGGCCCTGCCGCTCGTGCGCGAGTTTCGGCGGAAAACAGCAGCCAGCACCAATCCCACGCCGAGAAAACGGTGGTTCGAGGTCGGTGGCGACCGTAAATATCGCTCCGCCTGGGAGACTGCTGATTTCAAAGCAGAGGATAATAATGTCACCCTCTTCGCCTATCACTTTGCCAAGACGCTTAATCGTCCTGGAATCCCACAGGGCTTTGTGACCATGTCCTCCGGGCAAGCTGGAAAGGCTCCACAGATGGCTTCGCCTTTATCGTGGACCTCCTTTGCCGGAGTCAAGGATGTGAAACTCCCTGCGTTCCAGTCCCGTCTGGATGCTTTGCTCCTTCAGGATCCCGCCTCTGAAGTTTCTAAGAAGGCTGTTGCCGAGTATGTGAAGGCGGTCAAGGCGAGTGTGGTGATGGTCGTTGAACTGGGCAAGAAGGGCGCGGATATGTCCGAGGCACCCCTGCAGTTCCCCGGGTTTCCAGAGCCTGGACGGGATGGCGGGGTGAAGCCGGATACGGTTCCCACGATGGCCTATAACTGGTGTGTCAGTCCGCTGACACCGATGGCTGTGGCAGGCGTCATCTGGGTTCCCAGTGAAGCCAATATCGGATACACACCAGCGGAGTATGCCGCGGAACTGGAGATCTATGCCAAGAGTCTGCCGGTGACGTATGGACAGGAGAAGGTTCCCTTCATCTATGCTCAGCCCAGCGCCAAGCTGGTTACTGGTTTGTCCGCGCCTACGATTCCCAATGGCCGAAGCGTCGAGTTTGATCAGTGGCCGAAGAATCTACAGGATCTTGCAGTGCGCTTAGGTTCGGTTGCAGCGGAGAAATAAGACGGACGAGTGAACAGCTTTTGAGAATTGTGGAGTTCTTAGCATCCGAAAATTGCGAAAGGCACGAAAGGGGATATTGTAAAAGTGAAGTAGGTTGTTCTGCGTCTGGAATTTCAAGAAAATAAAGGATATGGGGTATGATCGGGAAAAGGAGTTTATTATCTGTAGTTGGCATGGCGGTTGTTATGACTACGGCTTTGTTCGGCGCGAGTGACGCTACACATGCTTGCGTGGACTTCGCGTATTCGCCTCCTGAGTGGCAGACAGCGATCTGTTTGCCGGATGATCCACACAAATCGTTGGTCGATAAGCGTGGGGAGTTGCTTTATCATTACGGTGGTAAGCAAAAAGCCGAACGTGAGTTCCATACGCGTGTCGGCGTTAATGTGGTGGACGATGCTGTCTGGAAGACGCAGGAATTGGTTTCGCCGCGCGTACCGATAGTGATCACCCGAAAGTCTGCGCAAGGACTCGAAATAGAAGAAGCCGCGTTCGCGATGACCGCCTCTTCGACGGGGCGCCATGATTTGGTGCTGGTGCATATCACCAATACGGGCAAAGAGCCCCGGGTGTTGAAGCCAAGACTAGTGGTCTCAACAATAATGACGAACCGGCAGGAGGGGCCCTTTCTGATTATCGGTGGCAAAGACCGAATTGCCTGTTCACTGAAGGTCACGGGTTCGCCGGACGGAGAAAAATATCCGCTGGAAGCGTTGACGGTGCCGGCTGGTCAATCGGCTGATTTTGTTGTGCAGTACAGCACGATGAATACGAACGTGACGGAAGCTGTGACGGTTCAGCAGGCGCAGGCGTATCGACAAGAGGCGGTTGAGTATTGGGAGAAGAAGGCTGGTTTGCCGTTTGACCGTATTCAAGTGCCGGATGCAGGAATACAGGCGCTCATTGATTCCTCTATTCGTAATATTTGGCAGGCGCGTGAGATCAAGAAGGGGTTGCCGGCGTTTCAGGTTGGGCCAACATGTTACCGTGGTCTGTGGATTGTGGACGGGGCATTTCTGTTGGAGGCGGCGACGTTGGTGGGTGCCGGGGATCAGGCCAGGAATGGTGTTGCCTACGAACTGACGCATCTGCAGGCGGATGGAAGCATCAAGGTCATGGGGAACTTCTCAAAGGAGAACGGTATTGTTCTCTGGACCTGTGTGCGTCATGCTCAGCTCACGCAGGATAAGGCCTGGCTGGAGTCCATCTGGCCGAAGTTGACGCTGATTGCGAAACACATCCAGAAGCTCCGGGGCGAAACACTGAAGAACACAACACCGCTGGATGATGGTCTGGTTCCTCCGAGTCTTTCGGATGGCGGAGTTGCCGGCATCCATCCTGAATATACGAATCCGTATTGGAATCTGCTTGGCTTGAGATCATTTATTGAAGCCTCGCGCTGGTTGGGCAAAAATGACGAGGCTGTTACGTGGCAGGCTGAGTACGATTCATTCATGGCGGTTTTCCGAAAGTCTGCGGAACGGGATATGAAGAAGGATCAACAAGGCAATCCTTATCTGCCGACGCGCATGGATGGAAATTGTTCTCCGCAACGCGGACAGTGGGCCTTTTGCCAGGCGGTTTATCCAGGGCAGATCTTTGCAAAGGATGATCCGCTTGTTGCCGGGAATATGGCGATGCTGGCTGCTACTGAAAAACAAGGCATGGTCTATGGAACCGGATGGGATGCGAAAGGAATCTGGAATTATTTCGCATCGTTTTACGGTCACGCATGGCTCTGGCAGGGGAACGGACGCAAAGCGGCGGAAGTCCTGTATTCCTTTGCGAACCATGCCGCACCGGTGTTGGTCTGGCGCGAAGAGCAGTCGTTGAAAGGTGAACCGTTCAAGAAAGTGGGGGACATGCCACACAACTGGGCGAGTGCAGAGTTCATCAGACTGACCGTGCATCTGCTTGCCTTGGATCGTGGGAATGAGTTGCATCTTTTCGAAGGACTGCCTGCGGAGTGGGCGAAGCCTGGAATGAAGACAACATTCAATGGAGTGGCAACGCCCTTTGGTCCCCTCACGTTCTCGCTGGAGGTTGCGCAGGACGGAAAGAAAGCCAGTTTGAAAATGGAGCCGCTACGCGAGAGCAGTTGCGAGAAAGTCATAGTACATCTGTCGGGCTGGAGCAGTGCCGAGGCTGGTCAAACGATCGAGCTCAAACCGGGCATCGCGAATACCATTGAGATAGCACTTTAAGAGGTGTTCTGGGATTATGGCGAGGAAATTAAGGGTACAGTTTGAAGGTATAGTTAAGCGCGCCGCCCGGGGTGCCGGGAATAAACGAATGAATAACTTTCTCACACGAAGCCACTAAGTCCACGAAGAGGAGAAACATGTTTTATCTTTTAATTTCTTTGTGCCCTTTGTGGCTTTGTGTGAGACATTTTGGCCAAGTTATAGACAAGCGCGCCGCCCGGGGTCCCGGGAATAAACAAGAGGAATAACTTTATCCGCAGATTTCGCAGATCAACACAGATTGAATCAATATCTGCGTACATCTGTGTCATCTGTGGATAAAAATGTGAAGTTATAGGTAAACCCGCCGCCCGGGGGGACCGGGAACAAACGAAGGAATAACTTTATCCCGCAGAGGCGCAGAGAAGATTTTTTACCGCAAGGAACGCAGAGAACACAGAGAAAAGAGTTGTACATCTGATTGCGAAACAAAGAATTTAGAAGTTGATCTTTGAGATCTTTGTGTTCTTTGCGGTTAAATCAAATCAAGTTATAGGTAAGGAGAGTTGAAAATGAAGAGAATAGTTGGTATATGTTTCCTGATGCTTATCGGTTTGTCCGATCAGCTGTGCCTCGCGCAGACGAATGTTGAGGAGGCCATCACAATGGGCGTGCCCTTTGGTGATCATGCGGTTTTGCAACAGAAGATCCAGCTCCCGGTCTGGGGAACTGCGTTACCCAATGCCAACGTGACAGTCGCCTTTGATAACCAGGTGAAAACTGCGGTGTGCGATGAGAAGGGGCAGTGGCGGGTGCTTTTCGATCCCATGACCGCGGTCAAGTTGAGCTCGGTCAATCAGGTGCCTGAAGGAAAGAAGATGACGGTGACCTGCGAGAAGGAGGGCCGGAAAGTAGTCAAGGTGCTCAACGATCTTCTGGTAGGGGACGTCTGGCTTTGCTCAGGTCAGTCCAACATGGCTGGTAAGATGGGCGGAACCTCTATTGAGAGCGCCAACTACCCAGCCTTGCGTCAGATGGTGACCCCGCAGGCAGGGCCGTGGCTGGTCTGTACCCCGACAAATGCACCAGGTTTCAAGCGGGTCTGCTTCTACTTTGCCAGGAGACTGCAAAGCGGCATTCTGGTTCCGGTCGGCATTATCAACGCGGCGGCCGGTGGCTCGAAAATCGAAACCTGGCTGAATCAGAAACCCTTTGAGACCGGACCGAACTATGCGAAGCACCTTGAGCCGCTTGTCGGATTTGGGTTGAGAGGGGCGATTTGGTACCAGGGCGAGAGCAATGAAAAAGATAGGCGGGAGTATCTCCCGAAACTCACCTCCCTGATTACCGGCTGGCGTGCAGCCTGGAAACAGGGCGACTTTCCTGTCTACTTTGTGCAGTTACCCGGAATTGGCAAGTCGACGCTCGACAATCCTGCTGGTGGCGATGGCCGGGCCGAGATTCGGCAGGCGTGTGTCGAAGCGCTCGCGGTTCCGAACACGGGACTCGCGGTGACCATTGACGTTGGCGCATTGGGGGAGCACCCGCCCAACAAGCTCGACACGGGTGTCCGTCTGGCGCATGCGGCGTTGCATAATGCGTACGGACTTAAAGAGGTGCCAATTTCGCCGCTCTACAAGAGTCATAAAATCGAGGGCAGTTCCATTCGTGTCACGTTTGACAATGCGCAGCAGGGTTTGATGGTCGCGGTAAAAGAGGGGGCGCTTCCTCCGAAGCCGACACCTGACGCCAAACCGCAATGGCTCGCCCTTCAGGACAAAGACGGCATGTGGCACTGGGCGGACGGCACGATCCAGGGCTCGGACCTGCTCGTGTCATGCAAGGATGTGAAGGAGCCTGTCGCGGTACGTTACGCCTATACCCAGCATCCGTGCGGTAACGTGCTTTACAACAAAGAGGGCATGCCAGTCTCGCCCTTTACCACAAACGGTTATTGAATTTCAAACGAGCAGTTGTTTTTAACCACAGAGAACACAAAGAGCGCAAAGAAAGAAAAGAAACGAATAAAACCCCATAGGCAAAGGCTGGTTGTGGTAAACAGCAACTGCTCTTTTTTGGATTTCTCAAGGAATGGATTGACTTTTTGAGACGAAAAGAGGAAACTAATCAAACCAGACCAGACCAGACTAGGTCTAGTTGAAAGGAGATCTTCATGACTATTAATTCAATAACCGAGGCCAAAACAAACCTCTCCGCACTGATTGCAAAGGTTTGTGAAGGTCAAGAGATCATTATAGGCCGCGCAGGAAAACCAGTTGCCGTACTCGTTCCCTATTCCAAGGCAGCACATCAGTGTAAACCAGGCAGTCTGAGTGGAAAAATTCGGATGACAAAGGATTTCGACGCTCTTTTGCCACACGACATCGCAGTCGCCTTTGGAGCATAACCATGGTTATTCTACTGGATACGCACATTCTGCTCTGGTGGTTGAGTGATGATAAGAAGCTCAAAAAGCCTGAGCGTCAGCTTATAGCGTCGTTAGACGCAGTTGTCTATGTGAGTGCAGCAACCGCATGGGAGATTGAAATCAAGCGCGGCCTTGGCAAGATCGATTTACCAAGCGATTGGCCTGCGCATATAGAGAAACAAGGGTTTCTTTGGTTGCCCATTTCATGGAAACATGCACAGCAACTCGCTTTATTGCCCGACATTCATCGCGATCCGTTCGACAGGATGCTAGTTGCTCAAGCGAAAACAGAAAGCCTCACGCTCATCAGCTATGATGAGTCAGTACGGCAGTACGGTGTGTCGCAATAGCAGACCAGCAAACTGACTTGACTTATACACCGGCACGATGAAACAAAACGATAGAAAGGATATTCATATCATGCGTACAATCATATTTTCTTCTTCTCGCGCGTGGGCGCAGGGACTACTGCTGGGCTTCTGCTGTCTGACAGTCAATGCCCAGACCGCTGCAAGCGCGACAAATGCCGTGCAGGGCTTCGCTTGGTCATCGGATATTCCTGCGGATTGTCCCTTCCCGCGTTCGACAACCGTGACAGGCGTTTATTTTACCGGACGTCACAGCGACTATAAATGTGGTGACACCTTCTATCCGTCATGGGCCAGCGACAATAATCTCTATTCACCTTGGACCGACGGGACCACGGATGGGATGAAGTCCGGTTCAGGCGACAAACCCAAACGCGCTGCCAGCACGGGCCATGCTGTGATGATGGGGGACGATCCGCTTCAACTGACAATTAAAAATCCATCACCACCCAAGGAGGCGTGGGCAAAGCCTTACCGTGGACGATACCCGTGCGGTTCGCTCGTACACAATGGCATCTGGTATTACGGCACCTACTGCCTCGGCCCTTCCGCCTCGGTTGCACACAATGGATTTCGCTGGAATTGGCCGAACCTGGGTCCGATGCCGGGATTCCAGATCTCGAGGGACTTGGGCAAGACTTGGGAACCTTCGCCGTTGTCATCCAGCCAGCCGTTGTTTCCCGAGCCCTCCAAATACCTCGGCCCTGTGAAGATGGGCGCTCCGCACTTTGTGGACTTTGGCAAGAACATGGAACATTCGCCGGATGGCAAGGCGTATCTCGTCGGCATGGGTGCAGAGGAGAACGATGCGAAGCCGCGTCCCTGTATCAAGCCTGGCAAGCCCGGTACGCCGTTTGAGCTGAGTCCGGGGTGCACGAATGAATTCGCCCATGGCAACCTGAGCTGGATCAGCGCCGATCAGGTCTATCTCGCCCGTGTCACACCCTCACCTGAGACCATCAACGACCTCAAGGCGTATGAGTTCTTTGCGGGGTATGATGCGGCTGGCAAACCGCTTTGGACCTCTGACTTTAAACAGATCAAGCCACTGCTCGAGTGGAACAACCACATGGGCTGCGTGACCGTCACTTACAATCCTGGCCTCAAGAAATATCTGATGTGCGTGACGGACGGCTGGCCGACTGTGGCCAAGATGGACTCCTACATCCTGGAGGCTGACCAGCTCACAGGCCCCTGGCGCATGGCGGTTTACCTGAAGGATTTTGGCGAGCAAGCCTACTTCCTGAACTTCCCCTCCAAGTTCATCAGCGCCGATGGCAAAACACTCTGGCTCTGCTACTCTGCTAATTTCAGTCCCGGCTGGAACGGCGTTGATCTCAAGTTCAATCCGCCCGGTGGTCGCTACGGCTTGTGCCTTCACGAAATCAAACTGCAGTGACCCGACAAGGATAAGTTGGACTCTTCAAGGCTTCTTGAAAATCTTACCGCAAAAGCCGCGAATTTTGCGTGACTATCACATCCGCCTCACCCGTGAATACACGGACGGCGGAATGGATAGTCACGCGGGGTTCTAAGAGTGGCGTAAATCGTTCATAATTAGCGTTCACGGATATCAAACCCGTCGTAGTGAATCTGAAATTCCATCCGGCAGTCGCCAGACGGTCCTCCGAGCCTCAGCCGAACAGCCACCCTCCCTATGACATCACGCCGAAGCCTGGTCTTCAATTGTTTTCAACAGACTGAAAACATTTGCATATTTATACACAAGTTTTCAGTCTGTTGAAAACATTGGTAATTCGGTTCAAGGTGAAAATGAAATCTTAAAAACGATGTTTTGTACCTTGAATATCAATTCAGCAAACGAGTATAATCAAACACAACCAGTATCAGAAGGGGGAATAATAATGAGCAGTTCAGTTTCCGTGACAAGCAGCCTGCGTCTTGCCGTAGGTTATGCCTTAATGTTGGCGACAACCCTGTTCGCCTTTGAGAAGGATAAGCCGGCGACACCGCCCGTCATCCCGCCGAACACAAATAATCTTCCGTTGGTCTTGCTGATCGGCGATTCGATTTCAGGAGGTTATCGTGGGGGAGTCGCTAAAGCCCTTGAAGGCAAGGCGATCGTGGCCAAGAGCAGTGACAACGGGGAGTCCACAGCAGTGGGCGTATTAAAAATAGACGGCTGGCTCGGAGACACCAAATGGGCTGTCATCCACTTCAATTGGGGCGTCTGGGATATGTACGGCTGGCAGTATGCATCGGACGACCGCTCGCCTGCCATGTATGCGCAACGACTGGAAGCTTTGGTGGTCCGCATGAAGAAGACAGGCGCGAAGCTGATCTGGGCGACGACTACACCTGTTCCTCCAAAAGCTGAGGGCACCATGCTCAAGCGGTTTAAAAAGGAAGTGGTGATTACTCCGGAGCTTGAGAACCAATACCGGGAAGCGGCCTTGGCTGTCATGCAGAAACATGGGGTGCAGATCAATGATCTCTATGCCCTGCTGAAGCCGCGCCAGAGTGAATTTCAGGCTGAGGACAATGTCCACTTCTCGGGTGGAGGGTCCGCGCTAATGGCCAATCAGGTCGCGGATGCGATCTTGAAAAGCCTTGGCGCGGAAGCGGGAAAAGCAGCGCAACCTACGCCAGCCATCGCGCCTGAAAACGTCACCTCGGCCACAGGTCGGTTTGTTGACGCGCATGTCCACTTCCAAGCTTGTAAGGCCGGCGAACTGGATAAAGCGGCCGCATGGATGAAATCAAACAATGTGCAACGCATCATCAACTATCCGCTGGCTCAGTCACGTCCGAAAAATGACGCTGAGCGTAAGCAGATGCTTGAGAATTACGCGAAATACAAAGACCGAATCGGCCGCGGGTGTGTCATCTTCCCGGATGAAGTGAATAGTGTGGAGGAGGCCGTCAAAATAATCACCCAGGAGAAACAGGATGGCGCCGTTGTCTTTGGCGAGCACTATGGCGAGAATCTAAAGTTCGACGATCCCAAAAATCTGCGGATGTATGAAGCCTGCGCCAAGGTCGGGTTGTCGATCATGTTTCATTACAACGACAGGGTCAGAAACATTGATGAAAAGGGGATGCCACGACTCGAAAACGTCTTGAAACTCTACCCTAGTTGCACGATCATTGCGCATGGCGACTGGTGGAGGAGCCTTCCTGAAGGGAGTTGCGGACGTCTCTTGCAAGCATATCCGAATCTCTATGCGGACATCTCCTGCACGGTCGGTAGAGCCGGCATTCGTCGCGATATGGTGCGTTCGCGTGAATTCTTTATCATGCATGCCGACAAGCTGCTCTTTGGTACAGACAGCGGCTGGTGGTCCTTCGGCAAGAGTCCTGCGCCTGAGTTTGCGCTCATGGATGAGCTCAAGCTTCCGAAGGAGGTCGAGGAGAAGATTTGCCGCAAAAACGCCGAACGGCTGTTTGGATGGACAAAATGATAAAAAAAGCGATTACTCTCTGCCTCTGTCTGTCATCCATGTTCGCGATTGCTGAGGAGGCAGGGGTTCCTGCATCGGATCTCATACCCCATTGGTCCTCGCCAGACGCATGGCTTCGGCCTGTCGCCCCGTCGCCTCGGTGGCCCGAAATCCGTCCGGAGGCGCGCCCTGGCTCCTACTGGTGGTGGCCGGGAAGTGCCGTGACGCAAGAGGATCTGACGTGGAATCTCGAAACCTATCGTGCTGCGGGCTGGGGCAACATGGGTGCGATCGGCATTTATGGCGTGAAGGGCATGGAGAAAGAATCGATTCCGCTTTTCTCGCCCGAATGGTTCAAGATGTTCAACCATGCGGTGACGGAGGCGAAGCGGCTCGGGATGAATATTGATCTGACGCCCTCTGCAGGCTGGCGGATCGGCGGACCGCATGTCACCAAAGAACATTCAGAGCGCTCGTTTGCTGTGAAGGATGGCAAGATCGAGGTCAAAGAACAGAGTGCTCGCGTGAAGCGCGCAGGACTCGGTGGCGCGGGAATGTGCATCAATCCCTATTCGCCGGCCGCGGTGAAATTCCATTTCGATTGGCTGGCGGACCGTTTCCGCGACGGCAAGGGACTTTTCCCGCGGGCCTTCTATTACGACTCCTTTGAGAATACGGGCAACTGGGCACCTGAATTGCCGGAGCGCTTTAAACAGCGGCGCGGTTACGATCTCAACGATCATGCTCCCGCACTGGGAGGCAAGGGTGAGCAGGAAGAGGTTCAGCGCGTGTTGTGCGACTATCGGGAGACCCTCTCGGACCTTCTGCTCGAATGTGTGCGCACGATCGCCCGGTGGGGCGAAGCGCGCGGCAGCGGACTTCGCATGCAGGCCCATGGTGCGCCTGCTAATTTGCTCGATATGTATGCGGCCGCCAGTATCCCGGAGACCGAGGTCTTCGGTGCGAACAAGTTCGATATCCCCGGTTTACGGCGCGATCCCCTGTGGTCCCTGGACCAACCCCACAGCGAGCTGGTCAACCGGTTCGCCTCCTCGGCGGCCCACGTGGCAGGCCGTAACCTCGTGATCTCGGAAAGCTTCACCTGGCTGCGCAACCATTTCCACACTGCGCTCTCGCATATCAAGCCCGAGGCGGATCGCCTCCTGCTCTGCGGTATCAATAATATTTACTATCATGGCACCTGTTACGCACCGGAGAAAACCGAGTGGCCGGGGTGGCTCTTTTATGCAGCGACCCAGGTCAACGCGCGCAATTCGATCTTCCGTGATATCCCGGCGCTCAACGCCTATCTCATTCGCTGTCAGAGCATCCTCCAGCAGGGAAAGCCGCACAATGATGTCTTGTTGTATTGGCCGGTTTACGACCTTTGGATGAATGGTGGAGGCAGAGAGATACGCTTCACGGTGCATCGTTCCGACTGGATTGAAAAGACAACCTGCGGCGAGGCGGGCAAATGGCTCATGAAACAAGGGCACTCTTTTGATTTCGTCTCGGACGCACAGCTCAAGCAGACTCGCTGGGAGAAGGGCCAGCTCATCACCGAGGGCGGATCCGCCTATCGCACGGTGTTGGTGCCTGCTGCCACGTGCATGAAGCCTGAGACGGTGCTTCACCTGATCGAACTGGCTCGGTCAGGGGCGGACATTGTCTTCTGGAAGAACCTGCCGCAACGTGTGCCCGGCTGGGATAATTACAGGACGCGTGAAGAGGAGCTGAAGACGTTGTTCGGCAGTCTGGCTTTTGAGAAAGGGATCGCCAAGGTCGGCCTTGGACGCGTCTTGTTGGGTGACAACCTCGATGCGCTGCTGGGTCGCTGGGAAAATTTTGGTATTTAGCGTGAAGAGCTGGTGGATCACGGCCTGACCTTCATCCGCCGCAAGCTTCCAGGCGAGGTCATTTACTTCATCGCAAACCAATCCGCGAACCCCGTGGATTGCTGGACAAGCATCGCCGCGCCTTGCAAATCAGCTAAATCAGTTGTGCTAATGGATCCGATGACCGGTGCAATTGGTAAGGCACACACGCGGTATACTAAAGTCGGTATCATTATTAATTTGCAACTTCAGCCGGGAGAAACCCGCATCCTCCGTGCATTGGAAAACAGTGATGCCACGGAACCCTTGTGGCCGATGGCCAAAGAGACGGGCGAGTCCCTTGTGGTAAACGGACCGTGGGAGATTCGCTTTGTGGAAGGGGGGCCTGTGCTACCTGCTCCCGCTACGATGGCGACGCTCACGTCGTGGACGGAACTTGCCGACCCTGAGGTAAAGCGCTTCGCCGGTGCGGCCTGTTACTCGACGGCCTTTGCGCTCCCTGAAAAGAAGGCTGACCGCTGGTTGCTTGATCTCGGCGATGTTCGCGAAAGCGCACGTGTCCGTGTGAACAATCAACCCGCAGGTGTGGTAGTGGCCCATCCGTTCCGCCTTGATGTCACGGATTGTGTAAAGGCTGGAACGAACACACTCACTATCGAGGTGACCAACCTCTCCGCCAACCGCATCCGTGACCTGGATTGCCGCAAGGTCGTGTGGAAAAAGTTTGATGAGATCAACATCGTGGACCACAATTACAAAAGGCTCGATGCCTCGAAATGGCCTCTCGAACCCTCCGGCCTGGTCGGACCTGTGACGCTGATTCCGCTGACCGTCGAATGAGAACCAAAATATCCAATATCCAACACGGAATAACCAATATCCAAGGAAACTTCAACAAGCCCTCCGCCCAGAGACCCGAGAATAAACTGACTGTCAACTTTTTTTAGCATCCGAATAGCGCTAACCACGCGAATCTATTCTGGAGGGACGCGCTCTGCCTGCCTCGCCGTAGATTTACGAAGGCGGGTCGCGTCTGGCCACGACAGAGCGTGGCCCTCCAGAGGCAAGGCACGTCCGGCAGCTGCCGGATGCCCCTCCCTTGCCAGCAATCAGTCGTTCTCAAAAATAACGCCTTGCGTAATACGCCAAAGATGGTATACTGGTCAAAAATCAAGGGCGTTTTATGATTAAGCACTTTAAGTGTCGAGATACCTTACAGCTGAAGTCCACAGGTTTAAGCAGGCGATTTAAAGCTATTGAGCGCGTTGCGTTGCGTAAATTGGATATGTTGGATGCTGCGGTCACCATTGAGTCCCTCCGTGTCCCTCCGGGGAACCGATTGGAACCATTGCACGGCAAGCGGCTCGGCCAATTCAGTATCCGCATTAACGACCAGTGGCGTATTTGTTTCTCTTGGCAAGAGGGGCATGCGTATGATGTTGAGATTGTTGATTATCATTAGGAGCGTATTATGATCCGAACGAAAAATTTGATTCACCCCGGCGAAATCCTGTTTGAGGAGTTCCTCAAGCCGATGGGTATTTCCCAAAACAGACTGGCCATGGATATCCATGTGCCACCCCCTCGAATCAATGCGATTATCAAGGAGACAAGGAGCATCTCCGCAGACACGGCCTTAAGACTGGGTGTCTATTTTGGGACTGGACCCGAATTCTGGACCAACCTGCAATCCAATTATGATCTTTGCGTAGCCGCAGTGGCTGCCAATAAAGAGCTCGTTTCCATCCCCCGCTTCGCCATGGCCCATTAAAGATGACACTTTACCTACCGTCTGCTGATCACAATTTCAAACGCGAACACGTTTTGGTATAGTAAAAAGACATCATCCCTAAGAATTGGCGATGTTGAAGTTGGTAAAGACCGTTGAGGCGACAAGGGAGAACTAAAACAATGAATAGACGAGACTTGTTTAATACAGTTGCGCTGAGCGCAGTACTGGTGATAGGCGCAACATCTCAGAGCCTAGCGGCGAAGCAACCGACCAGCACAATACCCCTGAGTTCTTATTATAAAAAAGAACTGCCGGTGTTTATTCCGTTTCCTGCGCCTGGGATCCCTTGGGCTATCCGGCAGTACGGTCCTGTAGGATTGAGTATTGAACTGATTGACCCTGCTTTTACCATACGCATCACCGGCGTGGAAAAGGGTTCGCCAGCAGAACTGACTGGCAAGTTAGCAAAGGGCCAGATCATTGAGAGTATCAACGGTGAGGTCCTCAAGGATATCGACCCGCGCGTCCAATTAGCGCAGATTCTTGGAAAGGCGGAAGCCTCTGATGGATTGATGAAGCTTAAGATTAAGGATGTGGGAGAGGTTGTTGTTAAACTTCCTGTGCTGGGCGCATTTAGCACGACGTGGCCGCTGAACTGTCCCAAATCTGCAAAGATCGTGCGTAATCTCGGTGATCATCTTGCCAAGCTCGAGAAGCCGGACTGGTCAGGTGGCCCATTCCTGCTTTCAACCGGCGAAGACAAGGATCTTGAGACCTACAAGCGCTGGCTGAAGATCGAGATCCCGTCGCCTGATTATCCTTGGTTTATCGGATTCTATGGCTCTTCCGTGTGCGAGTATTATCTCAGGACCGGCGACAGCAGCGTGATACCCGCCATCAACAAGATGGCGGCCTCGCTGAAGGCCAGCATGTATGACGGAAGCTGGATGGGGCGTGGCTCCCGTGCGCCGAACTACGGCTATATGGGCGGCGGACACATGAATGCTGCGGGTGTCCATGCCTTGAACTTCCTCCTGCTGGCAAAGGAGTGCGGAGCGGAGGTGGATGAACATCTCCTTCAGCGCGTGTTGTTCCAATTCTTCCGTTTTGCCGGCCGTGGCAATGTCGCTTACGGGAATCAAGTTCCGGAAGGCGGCTTCAGAGACAATGGAAAGACAGCAGGCCTTGCGATGGCTATGTCCTCTGCGGCATCGCTTTGTCCAGAGGGCGAGAGCTCGGTCTATGCCGCGGTACGTGATAATTCTGCGATGAAGAGCTTCTATGCGACCACGTGGTTTAACCGTGCACACACGGGGGGTGGTATTGGTGAGATCTGGCACGGGGTCGGGATGCAGTTAGTTGCAGAGAAGAAGCCGGTCCAGTACCGCTCATTCATGGATGAACGTAAGTGGTTCTATGAGCTTTCGCGCAGATTCGACGGAAGCTTCTCCTTGTCAGACAACGGCGGAAGCTACGACAAGCCGGAATGGGGTAATTATTTTGCGCTCGCCTATACTGCTTCACGTAAGAAACTCCGCATGTTTGGAGCGCCTAAGACTCAGTGGTGCAAGACGCATACGCTCCCGAAAAGGCCGTGGGGAACAGCTGCGGACGATGTTTTCTACTCGCTGAAACCCGGCGAGTATATGCCGGGCAAGGTGCAGGATATTAACAAGGAAATAATTAAGTTCGATGCTTCCGGGCCGATCGCGGACAGGGTTATGGCAACAAATGTCACGGAAGAAACACTTTTAATGTATGCATACCATCCTGATCATGGGATCCGTACCGGAGTCGCAAACTCAATAACCAGAAACGGCCGGTTAAATCTGATAATGCCTCTGTTGAAGTCGAAGGATCCACGGGCTCGCGAAGTGGGTGTTCTGACGCTGGCCGGCATGTTCAAGGGGGCGCCTATACCAGCCGACAAGATAACCGAAGAGATGCAGAAAGTCCTTGTGGAGATGATCAACAATCCTGAGGAATCGCGTTGGGTCGTCTGCGGTGCGATGGATGCGCTCAGCCGCTGTCCGCCCGAGAAGATCGTTCCGCAGGTTGATCGGCTTCTGGTTTATCTGAACGAAAAACAAGACTGGTGGACGCAGGCTGCTGCACTGAAACCTCTGGTAAAGGTGTCCGCTGATGAGCGTGTCTACAAGAAGGTCCTGCCAGCTTTCGGAGAGATGGTTGCCGGAAGCACGGCTATGTCCATTCTCTGGCCCGCAGGCGAAGTATCAAAAGCGGCGGCTTCCGCAAAGCCGGAGGTCCAGAAACTGGCGTTTGATGTTTTTATGAAAACGTATAGCTCGATACCCAGCCCGTATCTGGCGCCTGGCGGAGCGAACCTGAACAGTGCCGAGCGGATCATCAAGGGCACGGTAACAGGCTGGATGAAAACGATTCCAGGAGGGAGTGATACTGTCCTGAAGATGCCGAAGGCGACTTCCGCATGGTCGGGGTCAAAGAAGGATTCTGACAAGTATGTGTATAGCGGCACCTTCACCCCGAATCAACCTCTGATGGGTAAATGGCAGACGGTGGCCATGGCCAAATCAGCCGACGCTTATCTGGCTCAGCTTGACAAACAGGCAGCAGACGGAGCAAAGGCAAAGGCGGCCGCGGAAGCTGCAAAGCTGAAAGGCAAGCCGCCTGCGCCTGCGAAGCCAGCGCCTCCACCGCCGAAGTTTGGTATCGGATCGATGGATCTGCAGGATGCGGGTAAGGTCGGTGGCCCCAGGGGGTTTGTCTGGTCGGGCAACATCCTGATTAATGGCGGAAGCGAAGAAGCGTTGAAGATGGTGTTAAAGACCATCAAGGATAAGGAGTACCTCTTGGTTGAAGCGGGTGGATTTACCCAGACCAATGAGCGGATTGAGGACGAGACCCCATGGAATCCTAATTATTTTGTCATGGAGCGCGTCGCTCCCCCCGCGCCCAAGAAAGCCCCGCCGAAGCCGGCCGCGAAACCAGCTGCGAAACAAGTCACAAAGCCAGCTGGAAAGTAAGTCCGCCGCCCAGGGTACCAGTAACAAACAAGAAGAGTAACTTTATCCGCAGATATCGCAGATGAACACAGATTAAATCAGCATCTGCGTTCATCTGTGTCATCTGTGGATAAGAACGTTGACTTTGTTAGGCAAAAAACATGAATAAATCTCATTTTTTAAAGACGGTAGCGTGGGGTGCGGTTCTGTTTGCAGGTACCACATCGGGTGTTGCTCAGGACGTAAAGGATAGCAGACCGAACGTGATCCTCTGTATGACGGATGACCAGGGTTGGACAGATGTGAGCTACAATGAAAAGGGGCGTTTGGCAAATGGGACGTTCAAGACTATTGAACTCGATAAGATGGCCTCGGCAGGATTGCGCTTTGATCGGTTTTATGCAGCCGCGCCAGTCTGCTCTCCGACGCGCGGAAGCTGCCTGACAGGACGTCACCCGTACCGCTACGGGGTCACGCTCTATGGCAAGCCGTTGAAGCTGGAGGAGAAGACCATCGCCCATGCGCTTGGCGCAGCGGGTTACAGGACCGGTCATTTCGGCAAGTGGCATCTGAATGGAAAGAGCGGGTCAGGCAAGCCGATTGCGAAGGAGGATCCGTTAAATCCCGGGGCGTTTGGTTTCGAGACCTGGTTTTCAGTCTCCAATTTTTTTGACACGAACACGACCTTTAGCCGTAACGGCGAAATTGTTACCACACAGGGCGATGGTTCGGATGTGATTGTCGCGGAGGCACTGAAGTGGCTCGACACGCTCAAGACCAAGGATCCTGGCAAACCATTTCTAGCAGTCATTTGGTTTGGCAGTCCGCATGTGCCGCATAAACCGTTGCAATCTGATTTGAAGGCCACCGGCGGTGATGCTGAGTTGGCCGAGATCGCGGGTGTGGACAGGGCCATGGGGACCTTGCGTCGCGGACTCCGTGAGCGTGGCATTGCTGAGAACACCATGCTCTGGTTCAACTCAGACAACGGTCGGCCGAAAGACGCCAACAGTCCGTTGAAAGGCGGTAAGGGCGGCATTGACGAGGGAGGCATCCGAGTCCCTGGAATATGTGAGTGGCCTGTGCGAATTAAGTCTGGTAAAACCTCCATCCCAGTGGTCACCAGTGATTTTTATCCGACCATTCTCGAAGCAGTCGGACTTCAGGTTCCGAAAGACAAGCCTCTGCCGCTCGATGGGATTAGCCTCATGCCGCTGTTCGAAGGAAAGATGGCGGAACGGCCAAGACCGATTGGTTTTATGAGCGGTGCTACGACAGCCCTGTCCGACAACCAATACAAACTGGTTGCGAGCGGTAAGGAGAAGCGCCTCTATGATTTGACCCAGGATCTCGGCGAGACAAAAGATCTCGCCGGAGAGAAGCCAGATGTTGTCGCGAAGATGAGCAAGGTGCTTGATGCCTGGGAAGCCTCTGTGAATAAGAGCAAGACGGGCGCAGATTATCAGAAATAGGTAGGGGCATCGGTTAAGGTGGCGCAGACATTCCTGTCTGCGCAATACGGCAGACAGGAATGTCTGCCACACCTTGATGAGCAAGGCGCTCGATGCCTGGGAGGCATCTGTGAATAAGAGCAAAACAGGCGCAGATTATTAGAAATGAGTAGGGCATCGGCTAAGGTGGCGCAGACATTCCTGTCTGCGCAATAACGGGCAGACAGGAATGTCTGCCACACCTTACAACAAGGAGTAAAGAATGAAATTAGGATTGATTGTGAGCATGGTAATCGGTTTGGCGACTGCAGGTGGCGCAGTTCAGTCCCAGCAGGAAAATGTCATCTCCTTGGCAGGTACGTGGTCATTCCGTCTGGATGGCAGTGATGTCGGGGTGAAGGAGCAGTGGTTTACTAATAGTTTCACGGAGACTGTTCAATTGCCGGGAACTACGGACACGAATCAAAAGGGGACCCTCAAGGACGAGAAGTGTACGGATCGTCTCTCCCGTGTCTGGTTCTGGAAGGGTCCCGCCTGGTATCAGCGCAAGGTGACGATTCCCGAGTCGTGGAAGGGCAAGCGCATCACCCTCTTTTTGGAACGGACCAAGAATTCGCGCGTCTGGGTAGATCAGACCTTCTGCGGTTCCGAGGATAGCCTCAGCGCTTCGCACATCTTTGTGCTCCCGGACCTCACGCCGGGCGAACACACGCTCTCGATTTTAATTGATAATGCCAAGCTGCCGCCGGTCGGCCCCTCCCATGCGGTGGATGAACGGACCCAGACGAACTGGAACGGCATCATTGGAAAAATCGAGTTGCGTGCGACCGCCCCAGTTTGGTTGTCGGATGTGCAAGTCTATCCAGACGCTGTGAAAAAGCAGGCGCGTATCCGGGTCGTCATAGGTAACAGTACGGGGAAGGATCTCGATGGACAACTGCTGATCAGCGGTGAGAGTTGCAATGTCGCCAAGCCGGTTGCCATAGTCCCATCGCTTTTCACGGTTGCTGTCTCCAATCGGCAGACGGTTGTGGAGTTTGATTATCAGTTTGGCGATATGCCGCTTTGGGATGAGTTCCAGCGCGCGCTGGTGCGTTTGAATCTCGACCTTGAGGTCAAGACCCCAGAGAAGACCTTTACGGATTTGCGTACTGTTAACTTCGGCATGCGTGATTTCAAGCGTGATGGAAAACGCCTCGCGATTAACGGCCGCACCGCCTTTTTGCGCGGACGTCTCGACTGCGCCAACTATCCGCTGACAGGATATGCGCCTATGGATAAGGCAGAGTGGCTTAAGATTTTAGGGATACTCAAAGACTGGGGATTGAACCACGTGCGCTTCCACTCCTGGTGTCCGCCGGAGGCTGCCTTCGAGGCGGCAGACGAACTCGGCTTCTACCTTCAACCGGAATTACCGAACAAGCGCAGCGCCTTCAAGGCGCCTGAGAGCAAGGATGCGCAGAAACGCAACATTGATTATCTGGAGGTGCCGATTTCAGATCCGAACGCCTCGCTCTATGACTATGCGATCCGCGAGGCGGACCTGATTTTCCAGCAATTCGGCAACCATCCCTCCTTTGCCATGTTCACGTTGGGTAATGAGCTCGGCCGTAATCCGGCAATGTATGAACTGGTGGCACGGTTTCAGAAGCGTGATCCGCGTCATCTCTATGCCCAGGGATCTAGTAATAATCACTGGGCTCCCAGTTATGCCGAAGGCGACGATTTCTGGGTGACCTGCAAGACCGCAACGAACATGCCCGTACGTGGCGCGTTGTATCACGGCGATTTTTCAGGAGGGGGCCATATCTATAGCCAGCCCCCCTCAACGCTAAAGAATTATTATGAGGCGATCAAGGATTTGACTGTCCCCGTTATCGCCCATGAGACAGCTGAGTTTGAGGTCACCCCCGACTTTAGAGAGATTCCGAAATACACAGGGGTTCTCAAACCCCGAAACCTTGAAATCTTCCAGCAGCGCTTGAAGGATGCGAACATGCTCGACTGGGCTCACGATTTCATGCGTGCGTCAGGTGCGCTTGCGGCGATCTGTCAGCGTGAAGAGATGGAGGCCTCCTTGCGCACACCTGGCTTTGGCGGCTTCCAGTGGCTCGACATCATGGACTTCCCCGGACAAGGCACAGCGCTGGTGGGCATGCTGAATGTCTTCATGGAGAATAAGGGGATCACGACGCCTGACACCTGGCGGCAGTTCTGCAGTGAGACCGTGCCTTTACTGCTGATGTCCAAATATACGTGGACATCCGACGAAACGTTTACGGCCGAAGTTAAGGTGGCACACTATGGGCCGAAAGATCTTCAGAAGGCACGCGTTCGTTGGGGTCTCTATGAAGGCAATGCGCAGGTGATTGCCTCCGGTGACTTTGATTCGAGGACGATCACCGAGGGTGGTTTGCGCACGATTGGGGCCATTACAGTCCCGTTGCAGAAAACCAAGACTCCTCAAAAGGTCAAACTGGTTTTACAGATCGCGGGTACACCGTATGGAAACCAGTATGACCTCTGGGTCTATCCGCCGAAGCAGGAACTCAGTGCGCCGGAGGGTGTGACAGTCACCAACCGCATGGATGCCGCGGCCCTGGAAAAACTGGCCCAGGGCGGCAAGATGTTGCTTTTCTATAGATCCGAAGACCGCAAGGTGAGTGTTGGCGGGGCCTTCCCGACGGACTTCTGGTGCTGGCCGATGTTCGCCCAAGGCGCGATCAAGCAGGGACTGGAACCCGCGCCCGGTACGCAGGGTTTTATCTGTGATCCGAAGCATCCGGCGTTGGCGGATTTCCCGACGGAGTTCCATAGCAACTGGCAGTGGTGGCAGATGACCAAGAACAGCCGTCCACTGATCCTGGATGAAACGCCAGCGGACTATCGTCCGATCATTCACGTGATCGACAACTTCGCCCGCAATCACAAGTTGGGGCTGCTCTTCGAGACAAAAGTGGGGAAGGGGAAGTTGCTGGTCTATGCGGCTGACCTGCCGGCGCTTCAGCAACACCCCGAAGTGCGTCAGTTGATGCAGAGCCTGTTGCGTTATGCTGGTTCACCAGCGTTTGATCCCAAGACGGAATTGGAGAGTAATTTGCTTAAAAAGTTGTTAATATCCAAAGACTTGTAATGACAGCGAATGTTGAAATTAAAAGACTTGGAGACAGAAGACTTTGTTGAGAATGTTTTACGCGAAGAGCGCTATGGGGTGCTTGCACGGAAAGCCCCGCAAGTGGCTGAATACAGCCAGGACTTATCTCGTGCAAGCACCTGCGTGTGATTGTTTATCGGATGCTGGGTGAAGGACGAGCTGTGCCGACGGCGTATTCGCCGTTAGCGCAGGCACGCCGTCCTTCACCCAATTAGCGATCTTAGCGAAAAAGTATTTTCTGTATTCTGAAAAGCGAACAGAGTTTAAAACTGGTTGAAGGATTTAGAAATCATGAAGAGACGAGACTTTTTGATGGCGGGAAGCGGGATGCTATGTGCGCCCTGGCTTCAGGGGTGTGTTTCTGCATCTGGAGCAAAACCCTTTAATATCCGTGACCTCTTTGACTCGGATGATCCCGCAGTGCTTGCCTTGGCAGGACGTATTTTTGAAAAGTGCATCTTGGAGAAGATACAAGCGCCTGTCCCGCCACTCTTGCATACCTGGGTGGTTCCCGGCGGACCCTATTACAAAGGCCAATGGATCTGGGATACGATGTTCGTTGTGGACCTCCTGAGCTTCCTGCCCGAGAAGAAGTCTGTGATCCGTGAGATCTTCCAGAATTACTGGGACTTCCAAGACCGCTGGAATAAGACGGCCCCGGAATATGCGCAAGACATGATCACGGTTGCTATCAAGACCGCGCCACAGGAACAGCGCCAGTTCTCGCAGATTCCGATTCTCGCCTGGGGTGTGGAGCGCGTCTATCAGCGCAATGGCGACAAGGAGCTCGTCAAGCAGGCACTCCAGCGCCTCGAACGTTTTCACGACTGGTATTGGCGGGAGCGCGACCTGCACAACAATGGTCTGATTACGCTTGGTGCCTATACCGGTAAAGTGCAGCACGCGAAGTGGGAGACCTTTGATTACGAGTGTAACATGGATGGCATGAAGATGACCACCCATCCCACGCGTAAAGATCCCAAGGAGGGACCGTGGTATGCGGATATCTGCGTGCCCGGAAATAACGCTTATCTGATCATGGGCGAGAAGAGCCTTGTGCGGCTGGCTGAGATCGCGGGTGACACGGAGATGATTGCTAGACGCCAGAAGCGTATTGAGAAGGGTATCGCCGGCATGCGTGCCCATATGTGGGACGAGAAGGCAGGAGCCTTCCTCTCGGTCAAGCGCGACTCACTGGAGAAGATACCGGGAGCCACCATCGGGAGCTGGATTCCTCTGGTAGCTGGTGTGCCGACTGAAGCGATGGCCAAGCGCATGGCTGAGGAGCTGGCCACACCAGCTTGGCAGACCCCCTTGCCGGTGCCGACGGTGGCGCGGACGGATCCGCGTTGGAAATCCGGAAGTTTCTGGCGTGGCGATGTCTGGCCCTCGACGAACTACCAGATTGCTGGCGGTTTGGCCGCTTATGGACACAAGGAGTTGGCTGCGGACATCGCGGATAAGACCATTGCCAATGCCATCAAAAATGGAATCAGCGAGCATTACGATTCAGTTTCCGGGGCGTGCCTCGGTGTTCCGGACTACTGCATGAGCAGCACCCTCCTCACGATGATGGTGGATGGGCTCTCGAAGAAACACAGGGTGAGAACCAAGAGAATGTAATTTATATGGCGTAAGCGCCAGAAATATGCGATTATTTAAAGCTATTAATAAAAACAGGGGAGGGGAATCATGAAGAGTAATAAGACACAGTTTTCACGTCGTCATTTTCTAAAGGCTGGAGCAGCCACATCGTTTTTGATCTGCTCGCCGAAGACGGCATTCACATATACCGCCAATGAAAAGATCAGGTTCGCGTTGATCGGTATCGGGGGCATGGGGGCCAAGGGCGTCGGTGTTGGCTTGGGGGAGCAGATTATTGCCGCCGCAGATGTGGACATGAAACATGCAGCCAAATCGGTTGAGAAGATTAAAACAGGTTCGCCCGATGCAAAGTTTTATACGGATTACCGGAAGCTCTTTGATGAGCAGAAGAATCTTGATGCCGTGTGGATTGCAACGCCTGACCATCACCACTTTCCTGCAACGGTCCGCGCTCTGGAAGCTGGGTTGAATGTCTATTGTGAAAAGCCGCTCTGCCATGATGTGTATGAAGTGCGCAAGCTGCGCGAATTGGCCAAGGCAAAGAAGGTCGTCACCCAGATGGGCCATCAGGGCCACTCCAATGAGCCCATCCGGCTCCTCTGCGAATGGGTTTGGCAAGGTTCGTTGGGCGACGTGTTTGAGGCCCATATCCGTCCCCCCTACAACCAGATGGACTATGGTTCCCGTGATGCGGGCCAACCTGCGCAGGCTCCTGAGAGCCTCAACTGGGATCTCTGGCAGGGACTGGTCAAGGAGCGTGAGTTCCGTAGTGGTATTCATCCCTCGAAATGGCGCGGCTGGTTGGACTACGGCACGGGCCTGCTCGGCGACTGGTTCTGTCATAACGCCGACGGCGCGGTCTGGGCACTAAAACTTTACGAGGCAGAGACCTGCGAGGTGATGTGCGAAGGCGAAGAGACCAGTGCGACCAACTGGGCGCATGAGTGCCGCGTGTCGTGGTCCTTCCCCAAGCGTGGCGACATGGTGCCCTGTGTGATGCGCTGGAGTTCCGGCATCTACAATGACTATGCCATCAAGCCGATGCCCTCCACGGTTGATCCAAAGCTGATCGCTGAGACGTCGAAGAGTCCGAGTTCCTATTATGGCACCAAGGGGACAGCAGTCTCCGGCTGGTGGATGGACAGTGCGCGTCTATATCCGGAGACCTTCATGCAGGAAGTTGGCAAACCCAAGGCGGTGATTCCGCGCGTCAAGGGTGGACACACCAAGGATTTTCTCGATGCCATTCGTAACGGTGGGCAGCCCTCTGCAAACTTTGATTACTCTGCGCGTCTCACGGAGATCATGCTGATCGGTAATATCGCCACACGCGTGCGCGAAAACCTCTCATATGATTTCCGCACGGGTAAGTTCACGAACAACGACAAGGCGAATGCCCTGTTGAGCCGTGAACCGCGCAAGGGCTGGGAGTTCGGCTACGCGTAATAGAATTAACGCAAGAATATCTGTTTAACACGGAGGCACGGAGAGCACGGAGGAGATTTGATTTTCCTTGTGATCTTTGTGTTCTCTGCGGGTTAAAAATCAAGTTATAGGCAAGGAGTTTTTCAGATGCCCCGACAGAGACTAGGAATGCTGATAGCATGTTTACTCGTTTGTATGATTGGCAGAGGCCAGGAGCAACAGGACGACTATGGTCCGAAGCCTGCGCGCGGGAAAGAGGTCAAGGCGCTCTACGAAGTCAATCTGGTCACGAACAAGGGGAATGCAGATGTGCTGGTGCTACCGGGACTGGTCGCGAACCGCAAGGAGAAGACTGTTGAGGTGCAGGTTGAGAGCACGGGACTGAAGGCTGATGATTTGGCGGAGTTTCTCTTGGTCGGTCATGAGAGTAGCCATGGTTATGAGGCTTTGCTCTGGGCACATGCTAAACCCAGTGATATTCAGCGCGCCTTAATCTTCATCGGCATCAAGCCTGGCGCGCCACGGAATCCGTTGTTGCCCCAACTCTCACGTGGGGGCGATCGGGTTACGTTGACCGTGCGTGAGAAGGATGGTGAAAGCTATCCGATTGAAAGGCTCATCTTTGATAAGACGACAGAGAAAACCTGGCCAGAAGATGGGTTTGTCTTTTCGGGTTCACTCAGAATCCCTGCAGGGGCCAAGCAAGCAGGGGAGTTGGTTGCAGATCATGATGAACTTCGTTCCGTGGCCTCACTCTATAGCGAACCTACGGCGGTCCTGGATGTCCCCAGGCGTATCAATCAAGGCGAGGTGTATGGCCAGCAGGTGGTCAATCCCGAGCTGGTTTCGAAGGGGGGCGATCTGCTGACAGTCGTCATGACGCCAGGTCCCTCGGATGGAAAGCCTCCGCCTAAAAATTTAAACTTACTGATCTACACATCAAAGGGGACAAATGGTGTTGTTTGCCGCTTGTCTGAAAAAGAGAAGATGCTCTGCGATGAGGCTCAGATCGCTTCTGTGATTGAACAGGTGGTCGGGTTGAAAAAAGAGTCGGGAACGCCCTTTGTTCTTCTCGCCTTCGGGAAGGATCTCCCGCTAGCTATTGTCGGTAAGGTCGCCATGGTGATGACGATGATGGAGACCATGGATGTGGTCGCGATCGAGCCACCCACAGGGACAGAACTTTATTATCGGGCTTTTGCCCCGAATAATGAGTGGTTGAAGCCTGATGGGCGCCCGTGTCAGCCGTGGGAAATTCACCTCAGGACCGCTAACGGTAAGGTTTCGGGGTCGGCGGTCTGGAATGAACCTATCTATAGTGCAGACGGTTTACAGCAGACATTTAAGAAGCATGAGGTTAAGGTCGCGGATGCACAGGCGATGAAAAATCATCTGGAGGCGGATGCGAAGAAGCGAAAGGATGCGGGCCAGTCTTCCCTCCCAAGCGTGCTGCTCGTCTATGTGAACGGGAATATGAGCTACGGCGAGTTGATGGCCTTCCTCACACCTGCTCTTCCGACCCATGGCACGGTGTATGTGTTTTTGCCAGACGCAAAGTGAGAAACGTGCGCGAGGCAGCGGAATATTGGAATGATGGAATAGTGGAATAGCGGGGTTGTTGGTGCTGCAAGTCCCATGTCCCACGTCCCAAGTCCTCGCCATTCCATCATTCCATATAAGTTTTAACAGGATCTCACATGGTATACATACTCGTCTTTCTCTCGGGCTTTGCGGGGCTCATCTATCAAGTGCTCTGGATGAAGCAACTGGGGTTGCTCCTAGGGAGCACCTCACAGGCTGCGGCCGTGACCTTGGCCGCCTTCTTTGCTGGCCTTGCGGTGGGTAGCTGGTTCTGGGGACGACGCTCGGCGGCGCTTAAAAATCCGTTGCGCCTCTATGTCTGGCTCGAGGTCGGAATTGCGTTCACGGCGCTGCTCTATTTTGGGATCCTCGATCTCTACTATCAAATCTATCCGGCGCTCTATCAGCGTGTGGACTCTGCAGAGCTCTTGTTGCTCGTCAAGTTTGCGCTGGCTTTCCTGCTCGTCTTCCCGCCCGCCTTTTTCATGGGGGGAACCATTCCTGTCATGGGACAACATGCGATCCGGAAGCTCTCTGGCTTTGGGGCGACCTCCGCGCGCTTGTATGGTATCAATACCCTAGGTGCGGCCGTGGGAGCCGGCTTGGCTGGGTTCTGTCTGCCGCTCTGGCTTGGATTTAAGGGAACGTGTGGCGTCGCCTTGGCGGTGACAACGTCAGTCGCGCTTCTGGCCTTCTGGCTCTCCCGTCAGCCCCTCGCAACGCTTCAGCCAGCGGAAGAAAAAAAGAGAGATCTTCAAACAGGCGAGCGACAGGGACGCTGGCTACTGCTGGCGGTCGCCTTCCTCTCGGGGTTTGTCGTACTCGCGCTGGAGGTGCTCTGGACCCGGATGTTTGCACAGGTCCTTGAAAACTCGATCTATACCTTTTCCGCGATTCTGGTGGTGCTTCTCCTTGCGCTGTCCTTGGGGTCTCTGATCAGCTCGAGGCTAGCCCGCCTCTCCGCTTCGCCCCATAGGATCGTGGCGCTCTTGCTCTTGCTGGGGGGCGCGGCGGTCGTGGTGCAACCCTTTGTCTTTATCTGGTTGACCGATTCACTACGCATTCTGGTTTCCAAGGGGACTTGGCTGGATTATCTCGGATTGATTTTTGGAAAGGTCCTGCTCGTGATCGCTTTGCCGGCCGTGTTGCTGGGCATCCTCTTCCCCTTCCTGATGAAGGCTGAAGAGCGTCATGCGGTTTCAGCGGGTCAGAGTCTGGGTCACCTCGCGGCAGTGAACACGGCAGGCGCTATTCTCGGTTCCTTAGCCTGCGGGTTTCTCTTCCTGGGTCAGTTGGGTATGTGGGGAACCTTTCAGGTGCTTGCAGGCATCTATCTCCTTTCAGCGTTGCTCATACCTGCGGGGTGGAGCAGGGGGGTTCTGTTTATCAAGTCGGGGTGCATTTTCTCCCTCCTGTTGCTCCTCACGCTTTTGAACCCGCGTGGACTCCCGATCAACAGTATTGATCCGTTACGGGGGCGTGAGACCATTCTCAAGACGTGGGAGGGGAGTGACTGTACCGTGGCGGTTGCCAGTGACAGGCATGGACTCTCAATCAAGATCAACTCCCATTATGGACTGGGTTCTACGGGCGGCTATATGCAGCAGAAGATGCAGTCAGATGTGCCCCTGATGATCTATCCCTCCACGGAGAGCATTTTTTTCCTGGGATTGGGGACAGGGACGACTGCGGGGAGTGCGTTGGATCCAAAGTTTAAGCAGGTGAAGCGCGTCGTGGCCTGCGAGTTGGTGCCCGAGGTTATTACCGCCGCAAAGAAGTACATGACAAACTTCGAGGGCATGGACTTTACAGGCGGTCTCTTTTCAGATCCGCGGGCAAGGGTCCTGGCCGAGGATGGACGTCACTATTTGATGGCCACGCGTGAAAAATTTAACCTGATCAACTCCGATCTCTTTGTTCCCTTCCGTCTGGGGGCTGGGAGCCTCTACAGCAAGGAGCATTTTGAAAGTGCCAAGGCGCGCTTGGAGCCGGGGGGTGTCTTCTTCCAGTGGCTCCCTCTCTATCAAGTGACTGAGGCTGAGCTCTTCTCTATTGCTCGGACCATGCTCGGGGTCTTTGACCGCGTCTCGCTTTGGCGGAACAACTTCCAGCCAGGCGATGAAGTGATCGCCTTTGCCGGGCATAAGGATGCTTCGCCTCTGCCAGCCAATGATCTGGATACCCGGGCAGACCGCCGTCTGGTTGTTGAGGGGAAGAGCTACCGCGATATGGATCGCCTCGCGTTTCCCCTGAATGAACAGACGATCCTCCTCTTTTACTGCGGCAATATGACCGGGTGTGAAGACCTCTTCGCCCGATATCCGATCAACACCGATGACAAGCCTTTCATTGAATATATGGCGCCCCGAAACTATCGTAACCGCAAGGATGCGATTACCCCGTGGTTTGTCGGACCCCGCCTCGCCAAATTGGTGGATGAGCTGCAGCGTCGCACGCCACCGGCAAAAGATCCTCTCTTGGCCAACCGGACGCCCGAAGAGCGCCGGTTCCCCAAGGCTGGCGCCGCCCTTCACTGGACCCGCATCTGGGGCGTGATCGGCGATGAAAAAGAGTGCCAGAGCGCCTGGCAGCGGTTCGTAGCGAACTGGGCTGAGTAGTCTGCAGTTGACTCCATACTAGTGAGTATGGTAATCTCCCAACATGAAACGTTCTAAAGCACCTGAAAGTGCCGTGCACATGTCGCAGCAATTGAGGCAATGCGCCTTTGATCTCTTTGTGGAGTATGGGTTTGATCATGTCACTCTGGATCAGATCGCGGCTGCCGCAGGCGTGACCAAGGGTTCGCTCTATTGGCACTACAAGAACAAGCAGGAGTTGATACTGGCGTCGTGTCAGCACTATTATCAGAGCTGGCATGCCAATATCCAGCGCTTATTGGCTCCGGTTTCCGATCCGAAGGAGCGGCTGGAAAAAACCATTGCCTACAGTGTGGACAGTTGCATTATTGATAAGCGGAATCGCATTTTCACCACGGCGATCTTTACGTTGATGCAGGATAACGAGACCGTCCGGGATAGCTGGACGCAGTTTTACTCCACGGTGCGCGAATTTTATATTGGCCTGCTGTGCGCCCTGAAGCATGGAAAGTCCGGAGTCTCGCTCGAGCTTGTCCGGCGCGATGTGGACCTGATGCTGGAGGCCATGGAGGGTCTCAAGATCCGAGCCGGTTTTGAAAAGCATATTGTCGAGCCGTCGGAGCGCCAGGTGATTACCGCCAGTCTGCTGAGCATCTTTAAGCGTTGAAAATACAGTGAGAAAAAATACAGGGGAGGGATCTATGCAGAACCTATCACGAAGGACATTCGCAAAGGCGGCGTTGAGCGTCTTGGCGATGCCGACCATTATTCCCGCGCGTGCGTTGGGGAGGGACGGTGCCATCGCACCGAGTAATCGGCTCACGATTGCCACGATCGGATTGGGGGACAGAGGGAATCAACATCTGGGCACCTTTTTCGGGATGCCTGAAGCGGAGATCCTCGCGGTGTGCGACATCCATGAACCTTCCGTCAAAAAGCAGTTGGACCGGATTGCGAAGGCGAACCCAAAGTCAAGCTGTAAGGGGTATCGCGATTTTCGTGAGGTCTTTGCGCGCAAGGATATTGATGCGGTGACGATTACCGCGCCCGAGAACTGGCATGCCTTGATGTCCATCCTCGCGATGCGCGCCGGCAAGGATGTTTACTGCGAGAAGGCGTTGTCGCTGACAGTTGCTGAAGGACGTGCGATGTGCAATACGGTCAAGCAGACGGGGCGCATACTCCAGGCGGGCACCCAGCAGCGCTCGGATACACGTTTCCGTCAGGCCTGCGAACTGGCCTGTAACGGCTATCTTGGGGCGCTGAAGGAAGTTTATGTCTCCGCGCCGAGCGGCAAGCGCCTGCTGAAGTTCCCGACCGCCGAGATCCCGGCGGATGTTGACTACGATCTCTTTCTCGGACCCGCGCCCTACAAGCCCTATCGCCAGAATATTTATAAATACAACTGGTACTTCCTGACTGATTATTGCGCAGGCTGGATTCAGAGCTGGGGTGTACATCATCTCGACATCGCACTCTGGGGTGCGCCTGTGCTGGGGCAGAGCACACTCGACATCTCCGGCACAGTCGGATTCCTGCCGGAGGGAGATGC
>Ga0247841_10002035_pt1 | contig 42070 bp, 36 predicted proteins | sample LaCruzMarch2015__2_FD_192410 | JGI IMG/M metagenome (GOLD analysis project Ga0247841, IMG submission 192410) | Freshwater microbial communities from meromictic Lake La Cruz, Castile-La Mancha, Spain - LaCruzMarch2015_18m | ecosystem: Environmental > Aquatic > Freshwater > Lake | place: Spain...
CGTCGACGAAATAAATATGAGCAAGGGCAAAGTAAAAGTTATGCTGACACTCTTCGGACGGGAGACTTCAGTAGAGCTGGACTTCCTGCAAGTGGAGAAACTATAAAATGGCCAAGAAAGTTAAAGCGATAGTCAAATTACAGATACAGGCCGGCAAGGCAACGCCTGCGCCGCCGGTAGGCCCTGCCCTGGGCCAGCACGGTGTCAACATCATGGGCTTCTGCAAAGATTACAACGACCGCACCAAATCATTTGAGGGTTCCATTGTGCCGGTGGAGATCACGGTCTTCGAGGACAGGTCTTTCACATTTATTACAAAGACGCCGCCGGCCTCGGACCTTTTGAAAAAAGCCCTGAGCATTGAGAAAGGGAGTGGGGCTACGCCGACGCAGATAGCGGGAACGATATCGAAAGCGAAAATCAACGAGATCGCCAAGGTCAAACAGAAGGATCTGAATGCGCTGGACCTTAAAGGCGCGGCTAGTATTATCGAGGGAACCGCCCGGAGTATGGGCATTAAAGTGGAGTAATTACATGGCTACCAGAGGTAAGAATTATCGGGAAGCATCCAAGCTTGTTGTAAGCAACAAGGAATATGATCCTAAAGAGGCTATAGCCATCGCTAAAAAGGCAGGATATGCCAAGTTCGATGAGACAGTTGAGCTTCATCTCAGGATGGGCGTCGACCCCCGCGCGGCCGATCAGCAGGTGAGGGGCACCGCCCTTTTGCCCAACGGTCTGGGCAAGCAGGTCAGGGTGGTGGTGTTCGCACAGGGCGAGGGCGCCAGGCTTGCTTCGGATGCCGGCGCGGAGTACGTGGGCGCAGACGACCTGGTAAAAAAGATCGAAGATGGCTGGTTGGATTTCGATGTAAGCATAGCTACACCGGACATGATGGGCAAGGTCGGCAAGCTGGGCAAAATACTCGGCAGGCGCGGTCTTATGCCCAATCCCAAGGCAGGCACAGTGGTAGCGCCCGCCGATTTGCCGCGGGCAATCAATGAGGTGCGCAAGGGCCGGGTGGAATTCCGGCTCGACAGGACCGCCATCATGCATGTTCCCGTCGGCAAGAAGAGCTTTGATGAGGAGAAACTTTACGAGAACCTCATGTCGGTTATTGAAGCCATAATGCGTGCCAGGCCGAGCGGAGCAAAGGGGCAATATATAAAGACAGCATCCGTCTCGACAACTATGGGACCGGGTGTTAGGCTTGATATTAAGTCCATCATGGAGTTGTCTGTAAGCGCATAATAAACAGAAGAATAGAATCAGCCGTTGATAGCGGGCGCCGCAAGGCTTAATCTGATGCCCGCCGAGGTTAATCCACAGGAAGCAAACAGGTTGTTTCCTGGAAAGTCCTCGTGCAACGGCACGGGGATAATTTTTTTAGGAGTATTTAAATGATACGCAAACAGAAAGAGGCCGTTATCAGCGAGCTTACCGGCAGCCTGGGCAAATGCGTGGTCGTAGTTGCCACGGATTACCGCGGCATGACTGCAAAAGAAATGGTTCAACTGCGCAGGCAAATGCATCAGCAGGGAGTTGAGTACAAAGTAGTTAAGAATACGCTCATGCGTTTCGCCGCTGAAAAAGCCGGGCTAAAGGGGCTGGACCAGTTCCTGACCGGGCCCATGGCCATAGCCATCAGCTATGATGATGCCGTGAAGCCGGCTAAAATTCTGGTCGAGCATATCAAATCAGCCAACTCGGTACTGAAGATTAAAGGCGGTGTGCTTGGCGATAAGGTACTTACACTCGCGGACGTGATCAGCCTTGCTGCGACTCCTTCCAGGGAAGTGCTGATCAGCCAGTTGCTGGGCCGCTTGAAGTCACCGGTCTACGCGCTTCACTTTGCGCTCAGTTTCCCGCTGCGCGGATTGGTCGGAGTGTTGCAGGCCAGGGCCAGGCAGCTTGAGGGTGTCTGAAGCAGGCAATTACAGGGTGATTTGACCCTATATTCATAATTAAACTGAATTAAACGAATAACAGGAGGATACCAGGATGACAAAAGACGAGATCATAACGATGATAAAGGGAATGACTGTGCTTGAGCTTTCGGAGCTGGTCAAAGCGTTGGAAGATGAGTTCGGGGTCAGCGCTGCCGTACCTATGGCCATGGCTGCCGGATCCGCTGGAGGGGCAGCATCAGGCGGAGCGGTAGCCGCCGCCGAGGAGCAGACTGAGTTCACGGTAATACTCAAAGAGATCGGCGAGAACAAAATCGCCGTCATTAAGGCTGTGCGCGAAGTGACTACGCTTGGTCTGAAAGAAGCCAAGGACCTGGTCGAGGGTGCGCCCAAGCCTGTCAAGGAAGGCGTAAACAAGGACGAGGCTGCTTCTATTAAGAAGAAGCTGGAAGAATCCGGCGCCAAAGTAGAAGTAAAGTAGATTATTTCCATAGACCATTGGTAGTTCACCGGCTTTCTGCGTTGCTGCAGATAAGCCGGTGAACTTTCATTTTGCCGGGGACCGTGATATCTTTCGTGCTGCAGTAGTAAGAGAGGAGGAGAGCGATATGGCGAACTATGAAAATCGTGTGATATCCGCCAAGGTTATATCACAGAAGGGCACGTGCGCGGCCGCCCATAAAACCGGCGACGAGTTCCTTATTACAGATATGTGTCCGGCGGGTATGTGCGCCTGGGCCTTTAATACATTATTTCCCTTTGCTCAGGTCTTAATGTCGGACGGTCACTTTCCATGGGAAAAGGATCCCGATAAATGCACCGTGGCCTGTCCCGACCCGGGCAGTCCGGTGGTTTTCGAATTATCCCGCAGGAAGTGACCCTGGTCTCTTGTTATTTGTCAATTACATATTTATAATTTAATTGAGTAAATATTGAAAGGGATATGGAAATAGAGGTAATTAAGATTTATTCAATTTGCAGGTATTCTGTTTTCAAATCAGCGTTAGTAACTATGAAAGGAGGGTGCTATGGCCGGGATGTATATAGCCTATGCTGACAAGCTGCTAAATTTCACGGAACAGCATGCCCAGGAGATAGCCAAGCAATGGGCAAAGACATTGATGTCTAATCCAAAGACCACGGCCTATAAAAAAGTCCGCGAATTTAAGCTGGTTAACCAGGGTGAGTCTTTCTATAAGAATTTAAAAAGGCTATATTTTGAACAGAATGTGTATGATGTTGCCACCGCATACTTCTCGAAATTTGCCGAGGAGCAATTTTATGAGAATATTCCCCTGGATGAGGCAATATACGCTTTGATGCTTCTGCGCAGGCAAATGTGGCTTTTTGCTGAATTCCAGGTTCTTTTTACGTCTGCTCTCGACCAGTACCAGGCATCGGACGGTATTAACCGCACGGTACTGCTGACCGATTATGGCATAATTGCCATGGTCAGGAAATACAGCGAGCTTAAAAAGTAAGACTCTTCACGGGAGTGATATTGTTGAATGGGGCAGGCAGGGGGTACCCCCTGCCTGCCTGTTTATTGGTTGATATTTCTCTGCCTGTACTGCAAAGCCTCTGCCAGGTGGTTGGTTCTGATTATGGGAGAGCCGTCGAGGTCTGCTACAGTGCGCGCCAGCTTGAGGGTACGGTGAAATGCCCTCGCAGTGAAATGGATCTGCTTCATGGCAGTTTTAAGCAGGGACTGGGCCGGGGGATCGACCTTGCAGTGTTGCCTTATTTCAAGGGCGGTCATGTCAGCGTTGTCGGTTAGAGCCGAGCCCCTGAACCTCTCGAGCTGGATTTGCCTGGCCGCCTGGACCCGCTGGCGCACGTTCTTGGAGAGTTCCGACTGTCGGTCGTCCGTAAGCTTATCGTAGTCTATACGAGGTATATCCAGATATATATCGATGCGGTCCATCAGGGGACCGCTGATTCTTTTCTGATAGCGTGTAACTACCGTGGATGAACACTTGCACTCCCGGACCGCGTCGCCGTAGTATCCGCAGGGACAGGGATTCATGGCGGCCACCAGGATAAAGTTGGCCGGAAAAGTCAGGCTGCCCTCGGCGCGGCTGATGGTGATCACCCGGTCTTCGAGCGGCTGGCGCAACGATTCAAGCGCCATATGGTTGAACTCAGGAAACTCATCCAGGAAGAGGACCCCGCGGTGACTCAGGCTTATCTCACCCGGGTGTGGCAGGCGACCACCTCCCACCAGACCTGCATGCGAAGTGGAGTAATGCGGCGCCCGGAATGGGCGCCGGTTGATCAGCGGCGCATCCCGGGATGTAAGCCCGCTGACGCTATATATCTTGGTAACCTCGATCGCTTCCGTAAGTGAAAGGACAGGAAGGATGTTGGCCAGGGCACGTGCCAGCATTGTTTTGCCGCTACCCGGCGGTCCCACCATTAAAACGTTATGGCCGCCCGCGGCGGCCACTTCTAGGGCCCTCTTGGCGTGCTCCTGGCCCTTTACCAGGGATAAATCGTCCTGCTGGCCTGACTGACAGGAGTCCTCCCAGCAAACCTTGCCGGAATATGGCTGGATGTCCTGTTCACCCCGGAAATGGCTTACCAGTTGGCCGAGCGCGATAACCGGATAAACCTGGATGCCTTCGATCAACGCCGCTTCTCCGGCATCTTCAGCCGGCACGTATACGCTGGCAATACCCTTCTCCCTGGCCATGGCTGCCATGGGCAGGATGCCGTTGAGATGTCGCACGCTGCCGTCCAGCGACAATTCGCCCAGGAAGAGGGCACTTGAGGAATCTATATTGATCTGCCCGGAGCTTGCCAGTATGCCGATGGCTATGGGCAGGTCATAGGTGGGGCCGATCTTTTTTAAATCGGCCGGCGCGAGGTTGACCGTTATCCTCCTCATCGGGAAGCTGCAGCCGGAGTTGCGCACAGCGGCGCGTACACGATCCCTGGCTTCTTTAACCGCTGCATCGGGCAATCCAACGATCAGGGTGCCGGGGAGGCCGGGCGATATGTCGACCTCCACCTCAACCATACGGGCATCAAGCCCGACCATCGCTGCGGTATTTATTCTGGCTAACATAGATGGATCATCTGGATTACGTGATTATAACAGATATGTCGCCAAAGATTATCGGCGCATGACGCTGGCCAGGGCCCTGGAAAGGTCGGGGACTGTCGAGTATTTGGATAGGTCGCCCGGTTTAATCCACTTGATCTCGGTGTGTTCCCAATCGGTCATGATTTTATCTGGATCAAGCACGTGAAAAAGGAAGGGGTGTACAATCCATTTCCTGTGAAGGCTTTCATCCACCACTTCGACTGTTTTTCCCTGGGCCACCAGCCTGATGTTGTTCTTGAACAGCCCTGTTTCCTCCCTGATTTCGCTGTAGGCCTGGTCCAGTGGGTCAGTCTCGATATACCCGCTTACACCCGCCCACGCCCTCTGATATGTGCCCACCCTGTTGCTCCTCCTCAGTATCAGGATCAACTTGCGTTGCTCGAGGAAGCAGGTGACCACGTGTTTCTCCTCCAGCGGAACAGATGATGCGCGGTCAAGATATGCCCGGAGCCGGCCCCCCAGCAGTTCCAGCGCCTTCTCAGCTGCCTTATGCTTGATCTCAATCCGATTACCACTGAAAACAAATTTTTCAACCGATACTTCGTCCGGAGTTGCAACTCCCATGTAAAAAAGGCCGATCGGCTTGTCCTGCGTTGCGCCCCCCGGGCCGGCGATGCCGGTGGTGGATAAGCATATATCCACGTCAAGCACCCTGCGCCCGCCGATCGCCATCTCCCTGGCTGTCTCGGGGCTGACCGCACCGCTCAGTTTCAGCGTCTCCGGTTTAACACCTACATCACTCATTTTCAGGTCGTTGCTGTATGAGATAATGGACCCCTTGTAATAGTCGGAGCTGCCTGCTACGTTGGTGATTTTATCGGCTACTCGTCCGCCTGTAGCCGATTCAACGGTGCCGATGGTCAGGTACCCGCCAATCTTATCATGGTATGCCCTGACCAGTCCGGCTATCTGTTCTTCCCGTTTTTTCACGGCAGCCTCCCAATATAGATTCAGCACGCATTTTAACAGAAACCATCCCTTCAGCATAGGTAGCGCAAGCTGATATAATGTTCGCTATGGGAGTTCAGCGGGATACTATCCTTTTCCTCGGCACTGGGGGGGCCAGGTTTACCGTTGCCAAACAGCTTTTAGCCACGGGCGGCGCCTGGATGAACCTCGGAGGCACTCAGATACTCATGGACCCGGGCCCGGGCTCGCTGGTTTACGCCATCAAATACGGCTGTGAGCCGCCCCTGCTCGATGCTATCATCCTCTCGCACAAGCATCTCGACCACTCGGTTGATATAAATGTGATGATTGAGGCTATGACCGACGGCGGATGGAAAAAGCGGGGATCGCTATATGCACCGGCGGATGCCTTTGAAAACGGTGCAGTCATACTTCCCTACGTCAGGGGCTATCCCCAGAGAGTGGAGATCCTGGAGGAAGGGAAAAGTCACACTGAAGGCGATGTCGTATTCACTACACCGGTCAAGCACATTCACCAGGTAGAGACCTACGGATTTGTTTTCAAGACGCCGCGTCACAGTTTCTCATGGATAACTGATACGAGGATTTTCGATTCGCTGGCCAGCTACTATAGGACGGAGCTGGTGATTATCAATGTATTAAGCTATGAGAGGAAGATACCGGTTGACCACCTGTCCCTGCCGGAGGCAGAATTGCTTATCAGGGAGATCCAACCAAAGACGGCGGTACTCACGCACTTTGGAATGACCATGTGGCGGGTAAAGCCCTGGGACATCGAGCATCGGGTAAGCGATGCCACCGGAGTCAAGGTAATTGCTGCCAGGGACGGTATGCTGCTCGACCTGGACACGGTCGGCTGACCGTTACGTGTATTTACAGGGATTCCAGTATTCTCTGTGCCAGTCCCGGTGTAATGCCTTCAACAGCGGTAAGTTCGTCCACCCGGGCCTGCCTGATATTATGGACGGAGCCGAATCTCCTGATCAGCGCCTTTTTTCGCACAGGCCCTATACCGGTAACCCTATCCAGCGCCGATTCTCTGGCGGCCTTTCCACGCACGCTCTTGTGGTACGTAATAGCAAATCTGTGGGCCTCATCCCTCACTCTTTGCAGGAGGTGCAACTCGGCTGACGATTTATCAATGGATACAGGTGCGCTCAAGCCGGGCAGGAAGATATCCTCGTTCTCCTTGGCAATGCTGGCGAGGGGAATGTCCACGGCCCCCGCTTCCTTTATGGCGAAGCCGGCGGCGTGAAGGTGTCCTTTACCTCCATCGATCAAAACAAGATCCGGCAGGGCCGACCACTTGCCTCCGACCTCAGAGCGCACTGTGAAACGTCTTCTTATCATCTCGCGCATCATGGCATAATCATCGGTGCGGCTGACCGACCGTATCCTGAAGCGCCTGTATTGAGATGGCCTGGGGCCGCCGTCTTCAAATACCACCATGCTGCCGACGGCATTTGTACCCTGGATATTTGAGATATCATAGGCTTCGATTCTGTGCGGGAAGCGGGCCAGGGCAAGCAGCTCTTTTAAGTTAGACAAAGTTTTCAGGTTCTCAGGCCTGGCTGTCCGCCTGCTCTTATAGATTTCCAATTGCTGGCGTGCATTTTCCGCCACCATGCTGGTGAGGCGCAGGCCGGCCCCTTTTACCGGCACGCGCAGTTCAACGTTCGAGCCCCTTTTGCCTTTGAGCCATTCTGCTATAAGGAGCGGTTCATCGATACGGGACTGCAGAAGTATGAGGACCGGGATATGGGCGCCCGAGGAATAATATTGCTTCAGGAATCCCTCGAGTAACCGTGCATCACACTCATCTCTAACATCTTCCATGATGAAATGCTCATCGGCCGTTAAGCGGCTATCCTTGACCGAAAAAATCCGGACACAGGCCAGGTCGCCGTCACGGGCGAGCGCTACGGCATCTTGTTCCCCACGGATATTGAAGGGGATATTGTTACTGGCGATCACTGCTTCGATGGCCTGTACCTGGTTTCGTATAACGGCCGCTTTCTCAAATTCAAGTGCGCGCGAGGCCGCAGCCATGTTCTTTTTCAGGTCGCGCAGGACCAGTGCCTCTTTGCCCTCAAGCACGGCCACCACCTGCCGGACAATTGCATGGTACTCTTCTTTGCTGATAGCGCTGATGCAGGGACCGGGACAACGGCGGATATGATACTTGAGGCAGGGTCTTGGATCATTCCCGCTGATCTGTCTGTTGCAAGACCTTAGAGGGAATACTTTTTTTATAAAATCGTACGTTTGGCGCGCCGACCAGGCGCTGGGAACACGGCCGATATATTTAGCGCCATCATTATAACGCCGTCTTGTTATACTGATGGTCGGCCACTCATTTTTGACATCGACCTTAATATATGGAAAACTCTTATCGTCCTTAAGCAGGATGTTGTAAGGGGGTCTGAACTTTTTTATTTGCTGGCATTCGAGTACAAGAGCTGAGATTTCTGATTCTGTAATTACGAATTCGATTTTATCGACCCGTTCAACCAGCCGGACTGTTTTTTCGGGTAGATTGGGTGTATATTTGAAATAACTTTTCACCCGGTTGCGTAAGTTCGACGCTTTGCCGATGTATATGACTGTACCATCGACGTCTTTGAAGGTGTAGACGCCTGGCTTTGGAGGCAAAAGCTTTAAATAAGACAGTATATGTGGTTTAATCATTACCGGGTGAATTTTAACATCGAAACGGTGGACAGACAAAAGGTGCGGAAGGATCGGATTAATGTTCTATTCGAAGGGTGCCGATTTATGTTAAAATAGTGGTCGCCGATATGGAAGAAGACATAAGGTTATTCTTAAACTATATAGCTAAAGAGAAGAGGTGTTCCAAGAACACCCTGGATGCTTACCATAATGATCTGAGCCAGCTATCAGATTATATAGCTGCAGCCAAAGAGAAAGAGGAGCCGGGGCAAAATTCCGCGGAGTTGAGCGAAGAACATCTGGCATCGTACATGATAAATCTCAAGGAGAGAAGCTATACAGTGTCCACTATCGCGAGGAAGATAGCTGCAGCGAGGACCTTTCTCAAATTCATGGCCGAACGTGGCAAGGTCAACAAAGACCTGGCCCCCAGGCTGACTGCGCCGAGGGTACACAAACCGCTGCCTACGGCCTTATCAGTGGCTGATATACAGCGTTTGATGGCTGAGACTGCACGCGTTCCATCAATTGATGCCAGGAGGGATCAGGCCATGCTGGAACTGCTTTATGCCAGCGGTCTGTTGGCCAGCGAACTGATGTCTCTTGATGTAGATGACGTTGATACGGGCCACAACTGCATCAATTTAAAAGGACACGGGGGAAAGTTAAGGAAAATTCCTCTCGATAACCGCGTGGGGCGGATGATGCAGGAGTACATTGAAACTGTGCGGATTAAATTGCTGGTCAGTGATAAGGAGAAGGCTCTCTTTCTTAATCAGAGGGGGGAAAGGCTGACCAGGCAGGGATTCTGGCAGATAGTTCAGGGATATGCCAGCGCTGCTGGGCTTTCATCCAAGGTCACTCCCAGGACTATCAGGCATAGCTACGCCGTGCATAGGCTGAACAGCGGCGCCGACATACACTCGGTGCAGGAAGTGCTGGGGCACGCGCATATCTCTACCACCCGGGCATACAAACAGGTATAAATATTTTTAATTGCATTAATCATCCAGGAGAGTATAGATGGCCAAAAAGTCACGTAAATCCAGAGCCAGGAGCAGGGTTACCGGGAGGTCCCGGCAGCCGGCCTCCAACCCGGCGCAACAGAAGGCGCAGCCCGTACCCGCTAAAGCGCAGGTAAAAGCTGTAGCGGCGGCTTTGCAGCCGCAGAATTATGATTATGTGAAATCCGATCTTGTGAGCATCGCCATAATCGCCGGGGCATTGATCCTGGTACTTATAGTACTGACATTTATCCCTGCCTTGAAATCATAGGATTTTACGGATGTGGACTTCGGCAGAGCCCGGCAAATCCTGATTGAGTCGATATCTCCAGGTATCAAAGATAAACGTACGCTCTTTGCCATGTCCAGGGTGCCGCGCGAGCGTTTCGTCCCCATTGAGTTGCAGTCATCAGCCTATAATGATATGCCCCTGGGAATAGGCCATGGCCAGACTATCTCTCAACCCTATATGGTTGCCCTTATGACGGAAGCTCTGGAATTGAAGGGAGAGGAAAAGGTGCTGGAGATTGGCACGGGCAGCGGTTACCAGGCTGCAATACTGGCCGAGCTCGCCCGGAAGGTCTACAGCGTGGAGAGGATACCAGAGCTTGCAGAGGCAGCCGTAAAGCTACTGTCTGAACTGGGCTATAAGAATATTATAGTTGAGCTTGCCGGCGATAAACTGGGGTTTGAAAAGCATGCGCCCTACGATGCTATATTGGTGGCTGCCGGGGCTCCTACTGTACACCAGACGTTGATAGACCAGCTGGCTGAGGGGGGCAGGCTGGTGATCCCGGTCGGCTCAAGGCTGGAGCAGGAATTGCTACGTGTCACAAAGAGAAAGACGGGGAACAGGATGGAGAAACTGGGAGGGTGCCGCTTCGTCCCTCTAATCGGCAGAGACGCCTGGCAGGAGTGACTTGAGGAAGATAGCTCCGACGGGGCATACCGCGGCGCAGGCCAGACAAGAATTGCAGCCAGTCTCGACAAGGGGCGTCTGCGCAAAAGTGGAAACAATCGTATTCAGCCCACGGTAGGCGAAGTCCAGGACCGATGTCCCACTCTCGTTGCAGGCACGGATGCACTTTCCGCAGAGAACGCACTTATTGCGGTCAAATATAATCAGCGGGTGGCTGGAATCAACGGGAAATCCCCTGCCGATATTTTTAAAACGCCGGTCCCTGAGTTTAAAATGCTCACGGGCGGCGATCTTTTGCAGCTCGCAATTCCTGTTCTTAGCGCATGCGGCGCAGTCCAGAGCATGGCTGCTCAGCAACAGGTTGAACGATGCCTGGCGCAACCGCCTTATGCCCGGGCTGTTAAGGGTAACCGACATCCCCTCGCTGACCTTTTCCGTGCAGGCTGTGACTGGACCGCCCGGCCTGCCTGCGATTTCCACAAAGCAGAGTCGGCATGCGGCAGGCGGCCTTTGCAGGCCGCGAACTGAGCAGAGGTTGGGGATGAAGAAACCGTTATCAAGCGCTGCCCAAAGCAGGTTTGCCCCGCGGGCGGCTCTGACCTCGCTTCCATCGATTGATAAGGTGCAGGACATGTTCCAAAGATATCAAAACAAAAGGCGGGTTACAAATTTGTAACCCGCCTTTTAACCCGTATCTAAATCTTTAGCTGTATATATCCTTTACTATCCGGCCATCCGGCGCCCTGAATTGGATGTGCAGGGGCATCTGGCCGAGGGCGTGAGTGGAGCATGACAGGCAGGGATCGTAGCAGCGGATGGCGGCTTCGACTCTGTTGAGTATACCCTCGGTGACCTTGCCGTTCTTGATATATTGATTGGCAACTTCGTAAACTGAGCGGTTCATGGCGGCGTTGTTATTGCCGGTAGCCACGATCAGATTGACGCCGGTTATCTTGCCGGTATCATCTACCCAGTAATGATGGATGAGTGTTCCTCTGGGGGCTTCGACCACACCGACGCCCTGCTCATTATATTTACGGGAGGTTACCTGCAGGTCTGTGGAAGTGATGTCTTTGTCCTCCAGCAACTCCCGGGTCTTTTCGATCGAGTAGATGAGCTCAATGAGCCGGGCGTAATGATAGTACATGGAGCCTTCGACCAGACCGTTGGGGCTGAGCTTTTTATACAGCTTGAATTCCGCGTTGGCCAGCGGGGTGGTGATGCCCTTACACACATTCAGGCGGCCGAGCGGTCCGGCGCGGTAGATGCCGCCCGGGTAGCCCAGGCTCTTATAGAACGGGAATTTCATGTATGACCAGTCTTCCACATACTCGGCGATGATATCGAGGTATTTGGACGGGTCGAATTGGTCCTCCAGCACGACTCCCTTCGAATCAACCAGCCTCAGATTGCCGTCGTAGAGAGCAAGGTTGTTATCCTTGTCAACCATGCCGAGGTAGGCTGACGGGAATTTGGCAAAGCTGTCCACCATACTTGCGTTGGCGGCTACATACTCCTTCAATATTTTTACTGCGAGCTGCGCATCGGCAAGCGCCCAGTCAATCTGCTTGAGGAAGTAGTCCCTGTCCTCGGCGGATAGGGCGGTAGTCATGCCTCCCGGTATGGCTGCATTCATGTGCACTTTCTTGCCGCCAAGTTTCTTGATGAGGGTTTGCCCCAGGCTGCGCAATTTAACAGCCTCCGTTGCCAGCGCTGGGTCAGCCCCGATCAGCCCTATGACATTCCTGGTGGCCGGATCGGAGTCAAAGCCAAGTAGAAAATCAGGGCTGGCCAGATGGAAGAAGTGCAGGGCATGTGACTGGATATATTGGCTCATATGCAGCAATTCCCTGAGAAGCTTGGCCGGCCGTGTCAACTCTACGCCCAGGATGGCATCGCAGGCTTTGGCCGAAGCAAGCTGGTGGCTGACCGGGCAGATGCCGCATATCCTGGGTGTCAGGTTGGGCATCTCCTGGAAGACCTGCCCTTCGCAGAATTTTTCAAAACCGCGGAATTGTGTATCGTGGAACCTGGCCGATACGGCATTGCCCGCATCATCCAGTTGTATGGTTACCTTGCCATGCCCCTCTACCCTGGTAATGGGGTTGATTTCAATAGTTTTACTTGCCATATTTCACCTCTTTAATCAAAGCGCATTATATTGCTGGGAACAACCGGGATCCTGCCTGCCAGAAGCTCAGTCAGGCCGTATTTGATGGCCTCCGGCTCCGGCGGGCATCCGGGCACGTAGCAATCCACTTTAACTATCTGGTTGGCCGGGTATACCTTATCCAGCAATGCGGGGACCCCGGGCGCAACCGGTATCTTGCCCTTGTAGGTGCTGGGAGTATCAATATAGGCCCTCTTCAGGACAGCTTCTTTATCCAGGGTATTGCGCATGGCGCATACTCCGCCAAAACAAGCGCAGTCGCCCAGGGCCATCAGTATCTTGCAGTTGTGGCGCAGCTCTTCGATGACTTCTTTTTCTTCTTCGTTGCCAACGGAACCTTCGACTATGCCGACGTCGACCGGTGTAAAGTCCTTTATATCAGTTATTGGGCTCCTGCGAAACTCGACCAGCTTCGACAAATCGATGATAAATTCGTCCACATCCAGGAATGACATGTGACAACCTGCACATGATTCCAGCCAGACCGTTGCTACTTTAACTTTTGCCATCTGTTCACTCCTTACGGGCGTTTATTTTTTCAGGCGCCTGGCAACTTCTTTGAGGGTATCGGCATCTGTCTTGATGTCTGCACGAGCTTTGACCATGGGGACGGTCTTCTTTCCGATGCCGTCAATAGAAGTGTAGCTGCCTTTGCTTTCAGTCCAGAGCAGGGATGGAAGAACAACATCCGCTTTCTCCGTAATGGGTGAGCGGTAGCTGGCCTGAACCACTGCGAATTCGACTCCTTTTATACTGTCGGCCAGGACCTGTGAATTTGCCATGTCATCGGCCAGCAGCAAGTAAAGGCCTTTGGCCTTGCCCTTGGCCAGGTCTGCGGCTATGGAACCTTTGGTATTGACCAGGCCCAGGTCCCATGCGCCCCGGCTGTTGCCATAGTGTTTGAGGGAGATGACCCTTGGTTTCTCACCTACCAGAGCTGCGAGGTTCAATATTGTCGCGACCAGTTCGGCATCTTTATATTGAAGGATACCGCTACCATAGATGATAACGCCGTTTTTCGATCCAGCCAAAATCTCCCCTGCTTTCACTATATCGTGCATGTCGATGCCGAGGTCCTTGCTGATCTTCTTGACATCGGTTTCCTTGAATGCGGCTGCGTGTTTGCTCTTGTCGCTTGCTGTATTGGCAGGGAGATGTTCCAGTATCATCTTGCCCAGCGCTTTAATAATAGTCTCTTTATTGCCCTCGGGCGGCTTGAGCCATACCGAAGCCCGGAAAGTGAAGGGATTGCGCAGAGGGTCGATCACGATCAATTGAGCCTTATTCTTGGATGCTGCACGCATCACATAGGAGCCGATTACAGGGTGGGTCTTGGTGGGATGCGTCCCAATTACAACGATGCTGTCGGCGGCAAGTATATCCTCCAGCTTTGCTTCCATATCCAGTCCCGCTTTGCTGTCGAATTTAGCTATGCCCTGTAAAACGGTCCGGCCATCGTCGCCGTCGAGCGTATCTACCATTTTGCTGCCGAGTTTATCCATCAGGTCGGCGAAGGCTTTCAATGCTTCCGAGTTAGCCTTGCCCGAAGCCAGCCCGGCGATACCGTCGGAGGTTCCGAGTTTCTTTGAGATGGCTTCGAACGCTTCTTCATACGAGCAGCTTACGAGCTGTCCCTTGTTGTTACGTTTCAATGGGGTGATGATCCTGTCGGCCGTTTCATAGAGAGGCTCAAACCTGCCGATCTCGCAGAGAAGGCCGCGGGGTTTGGTCATATCGGGGCTGTCGATCCTGACTACCCGGTTGTTTTTAATCAGGCCGTTGATATTGCAGCCGACACCGCAGATGGCGCAGGTGGACTCGACTGAAGTGCATTCGGAGGGCTTGCCCCTGTAAGCGCTTATCTTGGAGAAGATGGCGCCGGTCGGGCACGCCTGAAAGCAGCCCCCGCAGGAGATACAGGAGGATTCGCCCAGCGGCTGGTTGATGTCCGCGCAGACATTGGTCTTCCAGCCGCGTTTGCCGAAGTCGAGCGCGTGTGCGCCGGTGATCTCATCACAGGTGCGGATGCACCTGCCGCACAGGATGCAGCGGTTGTGGTCCATCACGATATTGGGATGGGACGAGTCGGTGGTCTGATTGGGCCAGGAGTACTGGTAGCGCGCGTTGTCCATCTGGTATTTATAGGCCAGGCTCTGCAGTTCGCAGTCGCCGCTGGCAACGCAGTACGCGCACAGGTGGTTGCGCTCCGTAAACAGCAGTTCGAGCACCAGCCTGCGATATTTTTCAAGCCTCGGCGTGCTGGTTGACACGACCTGGCCGTCGCGCGCCGGGTAGGTGCAGGCTGGAACCAGGTTCCTTTCCTTTTCGATCTCGACCAGGCAAAGCCTGCAGGCGCCGACGTCGGTAAGTCCTTTGTAATGGCACAGTGTTGGCAGGTCGATGCTGTTTGCCTGGCACACAGCCAGGACCGTGTCGCCCTGCTTGCCCTTAACTTGTTTCCCGTCAATCAATAATCTTATTTCACTCATTTGCCTATTCTCCTATCCAATATCGCATCTGAGGCATCTGCTGCATTCTTCACGGGCCTCTTTCGCCGTATAATTAATAGCCACCTCTTTCATCGAGCTCTTCCTGTCCACGGGGCGGATCTCAGCGATCCTCACCCTCGTATGCTCGGCGGTTTCTGCGTCGGTGGGGGGTACATTGGAATATTCGAAGGTCTCGGCATCCTGCCGGTCAACCCTCGGCCCAAGGTCTTTGCCGGAGAGGAACCTCTTAATGGATGAGGCAGCCCTCTGACCTGAAGCTATGGCCTCGATAACGGTCCACGGGCCGGTGAAGGCATCGCCGCCTGCGAAAACGCCCTTCTGGTCGGTGGCCAGTGTCCTCTTGTCGGCCACCAGAACGCCGCCGCGCGCGGTCTTTACGCTGCCCAGCTTGATCGATTCGGTGTCCGGCCTCTGGCCGATGGCTTCGATCAACATGTCCACTTCGATCGTGTATTCGGAGCCGGCGATGGGCTTGGGTGAGCGCCTGCCGCTCTTGTCGAAATCTCCCAGCGCCATTTTATTGCATTCGATACCAGATACCTTGCCGCCGTTGCCGATGACCTTGACCGGGGCGGTCAATACATGCAGCTTGATCCCCTCTTCTTCGGCAGCAAGGATCTCTTCTTCCTCGGCGGGCATATCGGCCTTTTCCCTGCGGTAGACGATGTGGACTTCCTCGGCGCCCTTGCGCAGCGCCGACCTGGCGGCGTCGATGGCAGAGTTGCCGCCACCTACCACGGCCACTTTCCTGCCGACCTTGATCTCCTTGCCCAGGTTGACGTTGCGCAGGAAATCGATGGCATCGTAAACACCCTCGAGCTCCTCGCCCGGGATGCCCATCTTATCGCCCTTGTGGGCGCCGATGCCCATGAATACGGCTTTAAACCCGTCTTTGAATAGAGCGTCGATATCTTTGACCGGGCTGTTGAGCCTTATCTCGATACCCAGCTTCTTTATATTGTCGATCTCTTTATTGAGTATCTCTTTGGGCAGCCTGTACTCGGGTATACCGACTGCCAGCATACCGCCGGCTACAGGCAATGCCTCGAAAACTGTGACCTTGTAACCTTCGATCGCAAGGTCCCAGGCGGCTGCCAGGCCGGCGGGCCCGGCGCCGATCACGGCTACCTTTTCAGCTTTGGCGGCCTTGATAGCCGGGGTGTAGGACAGGCCGTGTTCGTATGCATAATCGGAGGCGTACCTCTTAAGGTGCCTGATGGAAACCGCCTCGTCAACCTGACCCCTGCGGCATTTCTTTTCGCAGGGGTGAGGGCAGACCCGGCCTACCGTCATCGGCAGGGGCAGGCGCTGCATGATCAGCTTGTAAGCTTCCGCCGGCTTGTCGCTTTTGATCAGCGATACGTACCCGGGCACATCAAGCCCAACGGGGCAAGTGTGCTGGCAGGGAGCGCGGAAAAGCGACTGGCAGAGAGCTGCCGGGCACTTTTTATCGATGATATGCGCTTCATATTCTTCCCGGAAATGCCTGATTGTGGAGACTGCGGGGTTGGGAGCCGTCTGTCCAAGTCCGCAGATCGATGCCTTCTGGATCATTTCCGACAGCTCGGTGATAGTGTCGATGTCCTCTAGGGTACCTTTGCCGCTGGTGATCTTGGTCAGCAGGGCCAGCAGCTTGGGGATGCCGGCACGGCAGGGGACACACTTGCCGCAGGATTCATCGCGGGTAAACTGCAGGAAGAACTTGGCCACGTCCACCATGCAGCTGTCCTCGTCCATGACGACCAGGCCGCCGGACCCCATGATGGCGCCCAAAGCCGTGACGGATTCATAATCCACCGGCACATTCACGTGTTCGATGGGGATAACTCCGCCGGATGGGCCGCCCATTTGAGTAGCTTTATATTTCTTGCTGCCGGGTATACCGCCGCCTATGTCGAAGACTATTTTACCCAGGCTGGTGCCGAGCGGCACTTCCACCAGGCCAACGTTGTTAACCTTGCCCACCAGGCTGAAAGATTTGGTGCCCTTGCTCTTCTCGCTCCCGACACTGGCGAACCACTCAGCGCCCTCACGTATGATGCGCGGTAGGATGGACCAGGTCTCGACGTTATTGATGGCAGACGGTTTGCCGAAAAGGCCCTTATCGGAGGGGAAGGGGGGTCTCTGCCTGGGCATGCCGCGCTTGCCCTCGATGGAGATGAGCAGGGCGGTTTCCTCGCCACAGACGAAGGCGCCTGCGCCGGGGAAGATATCCAGGTTAAACTCAAAATCAGTGCCCATGATGTTCTTGCCCAAAAGCCCGTATTCGCGGGCCTGAGCTATGGCGGCGCTTAGCGTCTCAATGGCGAGGGGGTACTCAGCGCGTATATAGGCGAAGCCCTGTTTGACATTGCCGACCGCATACGCGCCGAGGGCCATGCCTTCAATGATCGAGTGGGGGTTGCCCTCCAGGACTGCGCGGTTCATATATGCTCCCGGGTCTCCCTCGTCACCGTTGCAGACGAGGTATTTTTCAGTTCCAGGCGAGGCCTTGAGGAAGCCCCATTTGGTAGCAGTGGGGAAGCCTGCTCCGCCCCTGCCCCTGAGGCCGGCTTTCTTCACCTCTTCAAGAACATCGTCGGGCTTCAGCTTGTAAAGGGCCTTGGCTAGCGCTTCATAGCCGCCGCGGGCGATGTACTCTTCGATATCCCATGGATTGATTATGCCGTTGTTATGCAGGATGCGGAACTCCTGGTCTGCCAGGAATTTGATCTTCATCCTTTCGGGTATGGCCTTATTGGTTGTCGGGTCGTGGTAGACCAGCCTTTCGACTATCTCTCCCTTTAAAATATGTTTCTCGAAGATCTCCTTGACGTCCTCGGGCTTGACCCTGACATAAAGGATGTCGCCGGGGTTCACGATCACGGTGGGACCCATCTCGCAGGGTCCGAGGCAACCGGTTCTGACGATGTCCAATTTGCTCTCAAGGCCCCTCTTCTTGATAAGCTCTTCAAACAGTTCCGTCACTTTGTCGCCGCCTGCGGCGGTACATCCCATGCCGCGGCACTGCTGGATGCAGATCTGCGGAGAGGATTTGTAATGGCTGAAATCCGCGTCGTCACGGATCTTAAGCCGGGGTTCAACCGATTTCTTTAACTTACTTAACGTTTCAATAGAGGTTATCTTGGGCACTTCATTTACCTCCTAATGGTACATATTCAGGATATCTTTTACATGGCCGGGCTTGACTTTCCTGTGTATATCGTCGCCGATGGCGATAACCGGGGCGAGGCCGCAGCAGCCTAGGCAGCGTACGGTCTCAAGGGAGAACTTGCCATCCGGCGTGATGCCCTCCGGCTCCAGGCCGAAGTCTTTTTTCATCAGGTCGAGGATGTCTTGGCCCCCTTTGACATAGCACGCAGTGCCGAGGCAGACCTGTATGACGTGCCTTCCCTTGGGCTGCATGGTGAAGAAGCTGTAGAACGTGACGACACCGTACAGTTCGGCCAGGGGTATCTTGAGGTCCCTCGAGATCGTCTTCAGCACGGTCGGCGGCAGGTAGCCGACGATACCCTGCGCCTGCTGAAGGACGCGAATCGGCGCACCTGCCTGGCCGCCGGTATCATCGATGATCCCCTGGATCCTCTGGAAGGCCCTGCCGGCGAAGCCTCTCCCGGTGTCCGCGGTGGTTACTGGGGCTGCCTTTTGCTTTGCCATTATAATCCTCCTAACTCAGGATATATCCGTAAAAAAGTGGAATAAAGTCATACGACCCTATTCCACTGGAGAGACTGTACAGTTAAATGGCCCAACCGACTCAGAATTCTATTACTTTTCATATGTAAAGTCAATGCCCGGCCAGCCTTCCCAGCGACTTCAACGAGCTGTCTATACCCCGGCCGAGGAGCTTCAACTCGATGGGTTCGCCGTTGCTGTATTTTTTATAGACGCGGCATACCTGGCATATGCTGGTGTCGTTACCGGCCTCCCCATAATCGTCCAGCTTGCAGTACGTGCCCTCGATCTGCCAGCAGGGTAGGAACTGGTATTTAGTGGCGGGGCACTCCTCTCTGATCATGGCCGGGCAATGACACATCTCCCAGCAGGGAGACCTGCCGGTCCAATAATTGGTTTGCTCCACGGCATCTGCTGCCGGAGTCCGGTTCAATTTCTCGTCCATTGTGGAAGATATATCGACTCCGTTAACACACGTTATGCATAGGAAAACAGGGCTGCGGACTATATACAATTTAATACAATCAGGGCTTCATTCCATCCGTCTCAAAGCTTAATCGCCGGTATATTTAAAAAGCGAACACATTTACGATGAAGGCAAGATTGAAAAACCTATGGATTATTGGGTTACGCATGGCTTGAAATACGTAAGCATTTATGCTGAAAGGGCAAACGCCGTGGCTTGAATAGTGTATTTATTGTGTATATAATCACATTCTAAGGGGTATGGAAAATGGAGAAAACTAGGATTCTTCTGGCTGAAGACCACAAGGTTGTCAGGGAAGGAACCAGGCGCCTGCTGGAATCGCAGGCGGATTTCGAGGTGGTGGGCGAGGCCAGCGATGGGATTGAGGCGGTGGAACTGGCGAAAAAACTGAGGCCGGCCATAATCATCATGGACGTGTCAATGCCGCGGTTGAACGGGATCGAGGCTACCAAGCAAGTTAAAGCACTGTATCCGAACACGGCCATCCTGGTCCTGACCGGTTATGATGATGACGAATATGTTTTTGCCCTTCTGGAGGCGGGTGCCGCCGGTTACCTCCTCAAGGAATCCAGCGGTGAGGAATTGATAGACGCCATACGCCACGTGATGACAGGCGAACCGGTGCTGCATCCCAAGATTATGAAGAAGGTGCTTAACAGGCTTCGTTCGCCGGTCGAAGAGCAGGCCGTGCAGACGGCTGGCGAGGTATTGAGCGACAGGGAGATGGAGGTGCTGAGGTGGGCGGCCAAAGGCATGAGTAATATGGAGATAGCCGACAGCCTGACTTTGAGCGTTAGGACGGTTCAAACTCACCTGCGCAGCATATTTAACAAACTGGGGGTGGGTTCACGTTCCGAGGCTATAGTATACGGATTGAAGAAAGGCTGGCTCACCCTGGAGGAACTGCCTTAATTGAGTCTTTACTGCAGGAATATTCAATAACCTGGCAGAAGCCCACATAACATGAGATTTCCGCATAAAATCTGGTCGCGCTACCATTTATGGATCATTCTCGCCCTGTTTGGCGTCATAACCTTATTTCTCTACCGTGATGTAATTTGGCCCGGCGGTTTCAAGTCGGACGTTTACCTTTTCAACTTGACCCGCCATACTATCGAGCGTAACCTGTTCCTTCTAGTCGCCCTTTATACAGGGTTTGTCTTCGGCATATTGCCCACACTGATAGTCATAGGCGCCTCCCTGGCTGTGATGCTGCCGCAGGCTCTTCTGTATTCAGTCAATCGCAGCGACGCCATACTCGAAGTAGTGCTTGTTACCATAGCCGGCCTGGTATTTGTTTTTTGGATACGTGTTAAGGAGAATGACGATAGACGGTACAGGAAGGCGGTGACTGCCCTGGAGAATACTCAAGAGCAGCTCCAGGCCAGGATACGCGAGGCCCGTGCCAACGCCAGAAGACTGGCAACACTTAACACCATTTCCAACGCCCTCAGCCAGTATCTCGAGCCAGCCAAGGTCATTGAGACTGCCGTAGAGATGGTAGGGGAGGTCATGGAAGTTGAGGTTATCCTGGTCTACACCATCGAACCGAGGCAGAATGACATGATACTGACCGCCTATGAAGGGATCTCACCGGAGAGCGCGGCTGAGCTCGATCATGTAAAGGTCGGGGAGGGGTTCAACGGGGAGGTCGCAGCCTCGGGCGAGGTCATGCTTGTGCCCGATGCCTCGAGTGATCCCAGGCTTACGAGGGCCGCGGTCATACGCAACAAAATCCACCCCATGCTGATAGTCCCAATGAAATCCAAGGGAGAGGTGATAGGCACGCTCTGCGTGGGAATGCGGCGCCCGCGTACCTTCCTCCCCGACGAGATCGATCTACTCAGCACCATAGCAGGCCAGATAGCCTCAGCCCTGACCAATGCCAAGCTGTACGCGGAGGCCAGGGAGATCGCAGACCAGCTCTACAAGTCGGCCAGGGATTACAGGAACCTTTTTGAAAATGCCCACGATGCCATCTGGTTCCAGGACCTGTACGGCAAAATACTGGCCGGCAACCGCGCGACGCTGATGATCTCGGGTTATCCGCTTGACAAACTGATCGGCAGGAACGTCAAGGAGTTCATGGACGAGGGGATGCTCAAGCTGGGCCGGGAAGTGGGCAAGAAGTTGCTCAACGGCGAACCTTTCAACCAGCCATATGAACAGCAGACGGTAACAAGAGATGGGATCACGAGGACGCTGACCCTGACCACCATCTTGATGACGGTCGATGACAAGCCGGTGGGCTTCCAGCATATAGCGCGGGACGTCTCGGAAGAGAGGCGCATGCAGAAAAATCTACGTTACTATTTGAACCAGATCACACGGGCCCAGGAGGAGGAGCGAAAGCGGATCTCACGTGAACTGCACGATGATACTGCGCAGGCTCTTTTCGCCATATCCAGGCAGATGGACAATTTTATTCGTGATAACATTGGCCTTTCGCAGCAGCAGAGGATATCTTTACAGGATATCCGCCAGAGGATCGGTGTTACCCTGCAGGGTATAAGAAGGTTCAGCCAGGACCTGAGGCCCTCAATCATCGACGACCTGGGCCTGTTGCCCGCCGTTCAGTGGCTGGTCAAGCAGAAGGCGGAGGACAGTGGCATCGACATCTCCCTGAAGATAAACGGCAAGGAGCAGAGGCTGCTGCCTGAGATGGAGTTGATCCTGTTCAGGATCATCCAGGAGGCGCTCAACAATATAGGTAAGCACGCCGCAGCGACGAAGGCAGATATCAGCCTTGAATTTGCGGATTCGAAGCTCACCGTTGCTGTCAGGGATAATGGGAAGGGATTCGACCTGCCCGAGACCGTCGGTGACCTGTCTAACAGCGGTAAGCTCGGACTGGTGGGCATGAATGAAAGGGTTTCGCTGCTGGGGGGAACGCTGGCCATTCAGTCCAAACCCGGCCAGGGAACGGTAGTCGACATCAGCATACCGCTGGGCATTTAAAAATGACACGGCAGGTCAGAGTTTATCCAGGTAGTCGGACACCTCGTCGCGGGCTAGGATTCTGGTGGACCTGTCCTGGAAAAGGTCTATTGCTTCCGAAGGAAGGTTGTTCAAAACAACGGCGATGGGCAGGCGGTTATCCAGTTTGCGGATTTTTTTAAGCTCCTCGATCTCCTCGTCGTTGGGGAAATATACTAGCACCGCCTTTGGTTCGCTCAGCAGGAAAGTGTGCATGAGGTCTTCGGAGGCCTCGGTGGTGAAAACCTTGTAGCCCTTGCTCTCAAGCCCGGCTATAACGCCGCGCTGGTATTCGCTGTCCTTGCTGAAGATCAGCAGGGTTCTCAGCAAGACGTTCATCCTGGCTATGATATGGTCCAGCTTGGCATCACCCTCCGCATTGAATTTCTTAACATAAGGTATTCCGTAATACATGATCTCAACCAGTCTGCCGGTTTCCTTGAGGGTAGAGGCCCCCATGGCCACGATAGGTTTTGACTTGTTCATGCAGGCCTGCAGGACTTCCTCGATACCACCCGGGAGGTCCACGTCTATGATGCAGGCATCTATATCATATTGCGTGATCTGCTGCAGAGCGGTTTCCCTGGACTCGGCGGGATAGAGGGCATAATCTGAATCGAGCAGGGCGCGCCCCAGCATGCTCATGAATCTGGCGTTGCTATCGGCGATAACGATCCTGAAACCCATAATGCCTCGTGGATCCCCGATTTTCTCTCGGTGCTTTCCACACCATAATGATCGAAAATCCAGTTTAAATTGTACATTCTTAATTATAGACGGTTCAAGATTATATGATAAAGCAGGGGTGAACGGTGAGGCGGATTCATGCTCGGTACGGTCAAAAGTGAATGCTGATGTGTTAATATAAGTAATCTATCATGGAGAATAAAATGAGCGGCGGGCTTGCTATAACCATTGCCGTTGCTTTTCTATTATTTTACCCTGGCCTGGCGGCCTCGTGCAGCACGTCGCCCTGCCGTGATAACGTGAGCAAGCTCTTTCCCGCAGTGGTAAGAATAGTGGCCGGGGATAAAATGGGCTCAGGTATTATGGTCCATGAATCGGGTTACGTGCTTACCAGTTGGCATGTTGTAGGCGAGGAGAAAACGGCTCACGTGACCCTTAGCAGCGGGGTGGAGTACACCGGCAGCGTGCTGGCCGCTGACCAGGCAAGGGACCTTGCCCTTATCAGGATAACAGGTGGAAAGGGGGAATACGCCTGCGCCAGCCTGGGCAGCTCGGTTGAATCGGACGGCCTTCAGACCGGTGATGCCATAGCGATTGCAGGCTACCCGGCCTATACCGATTCGGTGTTGCCAACTATGTCCCAGGGGATTCTGTGTGCTTTTCCAACAATTGAATCGGTACGTTTTATCCAGGCCAGCGCGCAGGTTTATCCTGGCAGCAGCGGTGGGCCCATGCTCAATTGCTTCGGTGAAGTAATCGGCATCGTGAACGGGAGATACACTAATATAGGTACGGGCTGCACAACCTTTGCCACAGCTGTAGACGAGGCAGCCACCCTGATGCTGCTGGTAAACGGATCCAGCAGCGTAACAACGGGCCCTGCGAGTGTAGCGGCCGCCAACCAGCCCGTGGCTCCCCGTATTTGTCCCAACGTGGGTTGCGCCGCCCCCGATTTTACCTTATCAGGATTGAATGGCCAGCAGGTTTCCATCGATTCATTTAAAGGCAGGAAAGTGCTGCTGGTTTTTACCGGCACTACCTGCACCGGATGTTCGCAGCTAATGCGATGTATCTCTCAGGTGTATGACGCATGGCCGCGGGCGCAGTTGGAGGTGCTGGTTATTGTAAGCGGGGAAAGTGACGCGGCGATCAGGGAATGGGCTGCGGCAAACGAATTAAAATGTAAGGTCCTGTCAGATCCCGCCGGACAGGTGGCAGGCCTGTATCGGCCTGCAAGCCTGCCGGCCATATACTTCATCAATACTTATGGGGAGATCAAGGTGAAAAGGGCGGGTTTCCCGGATAATTGCGCGACGGGCATTGACACACTGCTGAGACTCTATTGATTTTTAGGCGATTTCTATCAGCCTCTTAATACTTGACTTACCACGTGGTTTGGTGTATTTTTACACTTGCAGCTAATTCAAAGGCTGATGAACCAACCAATAAATTATAGTTTAAGGAGGTAGACAAGGAAGTGTTAAAGAACAAGTCATTAGTCATCGTGTCCATCTTGGTGCTTGTGCTAGCAGTAGTGGCCATGGCATGCGCACCGGCAACCACCCCGGCCAAGCCAGTCACGCCGCCGGCAACTACTACTCCACCCGCCACCCCACCGGCAACCCCGCCGGCAACTACTACTCCACCCGCCACCCCACCGGCGACAACTACCCCTCCGGCAGCGCCACCGGCAGTAGTGGAAAAACCCACATCGTTTGAAGCCGCCACGTATACAGATGATGCCAATGGGTTCTCCTTCAAGTATCCCAAGTCTTGGAAAATAGCGGCCAAGCCGTATGCAACCGCTGTATTCTATGCCAATGATGGCGGTACTCCATTGCCTAATCTCGTATATGTTGATGTCCGCCCCGCTACCAGCGTCAAAGACTCGGCGGTTGCAGCGCTGACGGATTTCATCGCGGCCAAAGGAGTCCAGGCTAATCCGAAAGTTGATTCTTCTACTGAAATAACATTACCTGATGGTAGTACTGCCACTGATGTTGCTGTATCTGTGTCAGTGTTGTTCCAGAATAAGAAGGGTTATAATGTTGGAGTTATTAAAGATGGCAAATCCATTGTTGTATCAGCTGGTATTGACCCCGCACAAATGGATTTGTTCAAAGAGATAGCCCAGACTCTGAGAGTGAAGAAATAAACTGTAAATGTAACTGCGAAAGGTATATACGGTAGATATAAGGGGCACTGCTTCCACGGAAGCAGTGCCCCTTATTTATAACTAATAAAAGTGTGATACAATTTCCCTATAGCGTGCATCGATGGGACGAATCAAAGCGGAGGCGAAAATGGGAGACCAGGGCGGCAATCCTGCACTGATAGAATTCAGGAAGAGATACCCTGAAAAATTCGCGGGGGAAAAGCAGGCCTTCAGCAAGATACACAAGGGTGGCCGTATTTTCATCGGCACGGCCTGCGCCGAACCCCAGTACCTGGTCAATGCCCTAGTCAAGTACGTAGAGTCCAACCCCAAGGCCTTTTTCGACGCGGAGGTGCTCCAAGTATGGACGCTTGGGGTGGCTGCCTACACGCAGGAAAAATTCAAGTCAAATTTCAGGCACAATTCGTTCTTTATCGGCGATAATACCCGTGGTGCGGTTAACCAGGGCCTGGCGGATTACACTCCGATTTTCCTATCCCAGGTTCCACAGCTTTTCCGACGGGGGGTTGTGCCAATTGACGTGGCTTTAATCCAGACCTCGCTACCGGACCGCCACGGTTTCCTCAGCCTCGGCATCAGCGTCGATATCGTAGCGGAGGCCGTGGCGAACGCGCACCTGGTGATAGCCCAGGTGAACGCCAATATGCCCAGGGTGCAGGGAGACGGGTTCCTGCATATAGACCGGGTCGATTATGTACTGCCATACGATGAGCCCGTGCTTGAGTTTGATCCGCCTGTGGACGACGAGATCGCGGCAAAGATAGGTAACTACGTGTCGCGCCTGGTGCAGGACGGCGATACCATCCAGATCGGCTACGGCAGTAGGCTCAATTCCATCCTCAGGAGCCTTTCCAATAAAAAACACCTGGGCGTGCACACGGAGCTGATGTCGGACGGAATCGTTGAACTGATCAAGTTGGGGGCCATAGATAATTCAAGGAAGAAATATGACCATGGCAAGACCGTGGCAACCTTTTGCATGGGGAAAAAATCTACTTACGACTTCATTGATGACAATCCCTCCATCGAGTTCCGCACGATCGAGTATACCAATGACCCGCTGGTTATCGCCCGGCACGACAACATGGTGGCCATCAACAGCGCCCTCGAGATCGACCTCACCGGCCAGGCCACGGCGGAATCGATCGGGAAGGTCTTCTACAGCGGTGTCGGCGGGCAGGCTGACTTCATGCGGGGAGCAACACTGTCGAAAAACGGTAAGACCATACTCACAATCCAAGCCACGGCACAGGATGATGCGGTCTCCAGGATCGTTCCATTCCTCAGCGAGGGATGCGGAGTGACTATGATAAGAGGGGATATCCACTATGTTGTCTCCGAGTACGGCATAGCCTATCTGCACGGCAAGAACATCCGCGAACGCGCCATGGAGTTGATCGCAATAGCCCATCCTAAATTCCGGCCGTGGTTGATCGAAGAGGCCAAGAAACTCAACCTGATATACAAGGACCAGGCCTTCGTACCGGGAAAGCGCGGGGAATACCCGGAATCACTGGAGACAGCCAGGACAACTAAATCCGGGCTGCAACTGCTTTTCAGGCCGGTCAAGATCAGCGATGAACCCCTGGTCAAGGATTTTTTTTACTCGCTGTCCGACCAGAGCCTGTACAGGCGTTTCATTTCCAGCAGGAAAGATATGCCGCACGACAGGCTGCAGGAGTTCGTAATCATCGATTACACACAGGAATTGGTCATTCTGGCGACGAAAGGAAGTGAAGAGGACGAAGAAGTCGTAGGGATCGGACAGTACGGGATCGGGCAGGATGTGCACAGCGCTGAGGTTGCTTTCGCGGTGAGGGACAGAGATCAGCAGCAGGGGATCGGGACCGAACTGTTGAATTACCTGGTGTACCTGGGCAAGAGGAACGGCCTGCTGGCCTTCGTAGCAGAGGTGTTATACGAGAACAAGCCCATGCTGACTGTATTCGAGAGGGCCGGGTTCAAGGTTACGAGCAGCGGTTCAGGCCTTTATTATCTCAGCCTTGACCTATGAAGAGGATATTAATAAGGTAAGGAGGTCAGTATTATGGATCTATCCTGGTGGCGCGACCTGGCGATCGTTGTCTGGGCCGGTATAGCCACGATCGCCGTGATATTCGTAAGCGTTACAGTCTTTCTCCTGTACAGAAAGCTGGTTCCCCTGATGAAGTCTGCCGATGCGGTAATGGAGTCCGCCGACACGGTTGTTAACAAGGTGGGTGCCGTTGTTGATTATACCAGGGATGAAGTGATCAGCCCCGTCGTGCAATTTGGTAGCGCGGTGCAGGGTATAGCACAGGGTATCAGTGTGATATCTGATCTTTTCAGGAAAAAGGAGGCATAAAATGAATAAGGATTCTGGAGCAGGTTTTTTTACGGGCCTCATGGTGGGGGCACTGATAGGCGTGGTCGTGGGCTTTCTCTATGCGCCGCAAAGCGGCTCCGAGACACGCCAAATAGTTAAAGAGAAAGCAGCAAGCTTGAAGGAAAAGGCTTCTTCAACGGTCGGCAAGGTAAAGGACGTGGTACAGAGCCGCATTGCCAGGGAAGGGGAATAAAGCCTTACATGGGGCAACACTGTGTCAATGACCTGGCGTAATAGCCAGTGTGTTTGCAGGCACTTTCCTATTACCGGGTCCGGATAGGCGTTGCGATCTTTCAGAAGGAGAAAATGAATTGACGACGGAGAGCAGCCCGTTTAAACGGTACTGGCGTCCAGTGCTTATACTTATTGCCATAGCAGCGGTGCTGTGGCTGATATGGGTGTCCATGGCTGTGCTCATCCCCTTTCTCATAGGCATATTGCTGGCCTATCTACTGATACCACTGGTGCAGTGGCTCGAGCGCATCTTACCGCCGCGCGGCAAGGCTGCAAAGGCCAGGCGGGTCATATCAATTGTTATCGTGTTTATTCTGTTTACAGCGCTGGTAGTACTCTTCTTCATTTACATCGGTTCCGCACTGGGAGCGGCTTCAACGGTTATGCTGGACAAGGCGCCCCAGTTTATACAGCAAGGACTTGACCAGTTCGGCGAGTGGCTTAAGGAATTTAAAGGTGGCCTGCCCGAGGCGATTGCCGGACGATTTGAAGACTGGTTTTCCCAGTTGGGGCCCGCCACAGCGAAATTTTTACAGGATTTTGTTGTGGGCAGCATGGCCGTTATCCCCGCTTCCATGCCTACCATATTAGGATTTTTCACGCTGCCTTTTTTCCTGTTCTTTGTGCTCATGGACTACGAATCATTCCGAAAGTTTTTTTACGACTCGATGCCGTCGAGCGCTGCGCGTCGTAGCAGCGATATACTCGGTATAATCGGGAATGTTATGGGACGCTATATCCGGTCCACTATCGTGCTGAGCATTATAATCGGCGGCATGGTGTTTATCGGCCTGGTCATCCTGCGGGTGGAATACGCGCCGGCGCTGGCCGCGCTAACGGCGTTGACACAGTTTATCCCCATCATCGGCCCGGTTATTTCCGGAGTGGTAGTCCTGATCATCGTGCTGGCACTGCAACCGCAGCTGGCGGTCTGGGCCGTGCTGGTATTTATAATTGCCCAACTATTGCTTAACAGTATCTTCGTCAACTTAATCCAGGGAAGATACATGCAGATGAACCCTGCCGTTATCATGGTGCTGCTCGTTGTAGGTGGCTACATTGCGGGGTTCTGGGGCATGATACTGGCTTTACCGGTAGGGGCGACCATATGGGAGATCATAAAGTATTTCCGCCACGAGCAGGTCAGCGAAAAGCTTGAAACCTGAATTGAGCTTGACAGTCAAAATTCCATAATGTATCATTCGAGGTTGGTTGTGCCACGTCCGAGAATTGCTATCCTTGTTAAGTTCGTCAGTTAGGACAGGCATATAGCCGGATATCCCTTAAATATACATAATATGGGTTCAATCTAAAATAATATAGAAATTTATACAAGGAGGATCAGCAAAGCTAAGTATGGCAGACAAACCTGAAGAGAAAAAGTCGACAATCACCTCTATGTCGGTGGAAAACAGGAAATTCCCGCCGTCCAAGGAATTCACCAAAAATGCTTACATCAAGAGCATGGCGGAGTACAAGAAGATCTACAAGCGCTCCATAGATGACATGGAAGGCTTCTGGGCGGAACAGGCGGCCCAGATCGACTGGTACAAGAAATGGGACAAGGTACTTGTCAGTGATTTTAAAAATGGCAAGCACGAATGGTTCGTGGGTGGCAAACTCAATGTTTCCTATAACTGCCTTGATAGGAACCTGACTACCTGGCGTAAGAACAAGGCAGCTATCATCTGGGAAGGAGACATCGGGGATTCCCGCACCTACACCTACGAGCAACTATGGTATGAGGTCAACAAAGCAGCCAATGTGCTAAAAAAACATGGTATTAAAAAAGGTGACCGCGTCACAATTTATCTCCCCATGATACCGGAGTTGGCCATCGCCATGCTGGCCTGCACCAGGATTGGCGCCATCCACTGCATAGTATTCGGCGGATTTTCCGCTGATGCCCTCAAAGACAGGATTGTGGACAGTGAATCCACGTTGCTTATAACTGCAGACGGCTATTACCGTGCCGGCAAAGTTGTCAATAGCAAAGCCAATGCTGATGAGGCTTTACAGTCTTGTCCGAAGTGCAAGAAGCAAATCGTTGTCAACCGTGCCAACAACAGTGCCCCGATGACGGCCGGCCGTGACGTGGCCTGGAATGACGAGATGGCACAGGACGATGTCAAGAAACCCTGCGAGCCCGAGAAGATGGATGCCGAAGATCCGCTATTCATTCTCTACACCAGCGGCAGTACCGGCAAACCCAAGGGCGTTCTGCACACCACCGCAGGCTACCTGCTCTACTGTATGACCACTTTTAAATGGATCTTCGATTACAAGGACGAAGATACTTACTGGTGCACAGCGGATATCGGCTGGGTCACCGGTCACAGCTATATCGTTTATGGGCCCCTTGCACAGGGTGCTACCAGCCTTATGTTCGAAGGCGTTCCCAACTATCCCAAGCCCGACAGGTTCTGGGACATCATCGAGAAATACAAGGTTAATATTCTCTACACTGCCCCCACCGCTCTCCGCGCCATCATGAAAGAAGGCGATGACTGGGTCAAGAAGCACGACCTGACCTCCCTGAGGCTGCTCGGTACAGTCGGCGAGCCGATCAACCCCGAGGCCTGGATGTGGTATTACAATGTTATCGGCGGCGCCCGCTGCCCGATCGTTGATACCTGGTGGCAGACCGAGACCGGCGGCATACTCATCACACCGCTGCCCGGCGCCTGGCCGATCAAACCCGGTTCAGCCACCCTCCCGTTCCCCGGAGTTGCTTGCAAGGTTATCAGGGAGGACCGCACTGAGGCCGCAGTCAACGAAGGCGGCTCGCTTGTCATCGAGAAACCCTGGCCCGGCCTTATGCGCGGGGTTTATGGCGAGCCCGAGAGATTCAAGAATACCTACTTCATTCAGAACCCGGGCGTTTACACCACCGGTGACGGCGCCAGGGTTGACGAGGACGGTTACTTCTGGCTGATGGGCCGCATTGACGACGTTATCAATGTATCCGGCCACAGGATCGGCACGGCCGAGGTCGAGAGCGCCCTGGTATCACATCCCAAGGTGGCCGAGGCGGCCGTAGTCGGTATGCCGCACGAGATCAAGGGCCAGGGCATTTACGCCTATGTGACCTTGAAGACAGGTGTGGCGAAATCGGATGACCTCAAGAAAGAACTTGTTGCTCATCTTCGCAAAGAGATCGGCCCGATCGCTTCACCGGACAAGATACAGTGGGCTGATAGCCTGCCCAAGACCCGCAGCGGCAAGATCATGCGCAGGATCCTGACCAAGATCGCGGCCAACGACGTGTCCAACCTGGGCGATACCTCCACGCTGGCTGATCCCAGCGTTGTGGGCGACCTGGTTAAGAACAGGGTTTAATGGAAATAAAACGGCGCTGCTCACAAAGCAGCGCCGTTTTATTATCAATAGTAATAGTGTAATCTTTTCTAATTTTCAGGAGGAGAAGGTGCAAAATGGCTGAAGAAGCAAAACTTTTCGGGATGCCTGCTGAGAAGGGCAGATGGATTTTTGTTGTATTGGGTTTCATTATAAATCTCTGCCTTGGCAGCGTATATGCTTTTAGTGTTTTCAAGGTACCGTGCCAGAACTATTTTAGTATCGGCGCTTTTGAAGGTGGCCTTCCATTCATGTTCTTCATTGCTTTCTTCGCAGGTATTTTTCCCTTCAGCGGAAGGATACTTGAGAAAATCGGTCCAAAGAAGCTGGGCATCATCGGAGGCGCCCTCGTAGGCCTGGGTTGGATACTATCGGGCATTCTTCCGGCACTTTGGTGCAGTGTCTGGATGCTGATACTCACCTATGGCGTAATAGCCGGCTCGGGAGTCGGACTATGTTATAGCGGTCCCATAGCGGTGGCAACCAGGTGGTTTCCCGATAAAAAAGGTCTGGCTGTGGGTTTGACCGTAGCCGGCTTCGGCGGCTCACCTTTTATTACTGCTTTTATAGCTAACAACCTGATTAATACCGTACATCTGCTAAATACTTTCTTGTACCTTGGTATTGCGTTCTTAATTATAGTCATTTTACTCGCATTGCCGTTGAGGTTTCCCATGGCCGGATGGAAGCCGGCGGGGTGGGCGCCCAAAGCCGGCGCCGTTGCGGCCGGAGCTGACTATGATAGTTCCCAGATGGCCAAGACATCATCATTCTGGGGACTTTTTATCTGTTTCATTATCGGTTCACTGGCCGGTTTAATGGCGATCGGTATTTCAAGCCCGGTAGCAACGGGAATTATCAAGCTTGATAGCGCAACTGCCGCTATGCTGGTTATGATTTTTGCTCTATTCAATGGTGGCGGACGCCCATTATTTGGCTGGATCACCGATAAGATCACACCAAGATATGCGGCAATCATCTCTTTCATAGTCATCTTGCTCGCATCCATAGGGATGTTGTTTGCCGGACCGGGAAGTCTTGTTTTGTACGTTGTCTGCTTTGCAGCATTCTGGCTTTGCCTTGGAGGGTGGCTTGCGGTCGCGCCAACGTCTACCACGACTTTCTTTGGCGTGAAATTCAGTGCCAGAAATTATGGGATAATGCTGCTGGCCTATGGTGTAGGTGTAATTCTGGCTAACTTCATCTCGGGTTTTGCCAGCGATCTCTTCGGATCATACCTCAGGGCCTTCATCCCGGTGGGCATACTCGCTTTTGCCGGCATTTTCATCGCCTTCTTCCTGATGAAACCGCCCAAAACGATAAGCTAACTTCAATCTAAGTATTGTTGCTACGGACAGGGGCGGCAGGCTGCACGGCCTGCCGCCCTCATTTGCGTATTTTTATACGCGTCTTTCAGGTGCTAAAATTAATCCCTGCGATAAAAGTATGTCTACTGATGTAATTGAAGTCAGGGGTGCGCGGGAGCACAACCTTAAGAACGTGGATGTCAGCATCCCGCGCGATAAGCTGGTCGTGATAACCGGCGTATCCGGTTCCGGCAAAAGCTCGCTGGCCTTCGATACCATCTATGCTGAGGGGCAGCGGCGTTATATTGAGTCGCTTTCGGCTTACGCAAGACAGTTCCTGGGACGTATGGACAAACCGGACGTCGACTACATCGGGGGGCTTAGCCCGGCGATATCCATTGACCAGAAGGGCCCATCTCACAATCCGCGCTCCATCGTGGGAACTGTAACCGAGGTGTACGACTACCTGCGCCTTTTGTTTGCCAGGGCGGGCAGGCCCCATTGCCCGCAGTGCGGCAGGGAGATCGCCCGCCAGACGGTGCAGCAGATCGTGGACGCGGTGCTCGGGATCAGGCCGGATAAGCGTATTATGCTGCTGGCCCCGCTAATCTGGGACAGGAAGGGTGAACACCTTCAGATATTCGACGATTTAAAGAAAGCCGGGTTCGTGCGGGTAAGAGTGGATGGGTATGTGCGCGATCTCTCTGAAGTGATACAACTGGATAAGAATAAAAAACATACCGTGGAAGCCGTCGTAGACCGTATTGTCACCGGTGATGAGAGCAACCGTGCGCGCATAGCCGATTCTGTCGAGACCGCACTCAAGCTGGGCGCTGGAATTGTGCTGGTATCTATCGCCGATGGAGACGAGATGCTCTTCTCAGAGCATTTTGCCTGTGTTAATTGCGGGATTAGCCTGGGGGAGATCGCGCCGCGGACGTTCAGCTTCAACAGCCCGCATGGTGCCTGTCCTACCTGTACCGGCCTCGGTATCAAGCTTGAGATAGATCCCGACCTAGTCATCCCCAACAGGGAGCTGACTATTGCCGAAGGGGCTATAAGGCCGTGGGCCACCTTTTCATGGTATATAAATCAGCTCGAAGACGTAGCTCGGCAGTACGATTTCTCGCTGCGCGTGCCGGTGAAAAAGCTCAGCAAAGATCAGTTGAACCTAGTGCTATACGGTGAACACCCGGACCGCCACAGGCACCGTTACCGTTTCGGCAAGGTTCGCGAATACGCGGTCGGCTTCGAAGGTGTTATACCAAACCTGCAGCGCTTGCACAGGGAGACGGAGTCCGAGAACAGGCGAGCTGAGATCGAGAGGTACATGTCCGCGTCCCCCTGTCCGGTTTGCCAAGGTAAGAGGTTAAAGCCCGAATCGCTGGCGGTCAAGATCGATGGGGAAAATATTATGGATGTCACGGCCCTGTCGGCCGTCGATGCGGGCGCATGGATCCAGGCTATTGCGGGCAGCCGTGACGGCAGGCCGATTCTAACGGCCAACGAGCAAATGATAGCACGGCAGATAATAAAGGAGATAAACGCCCGGCTGGGTTTTCTCAAAGATATAGGTCTGGGATACCTGACTTTAGACAGGGCCTCCGCCACGTTGAGCGGTGGCGAAACACAGAGGATCAGGCTGGCAACCATGATCGGAAGCGGATTGATGGGCGTGCTGTATATTTGCGACGAGCCGACTATAGGCCTACATCCCGCCGACATACACCGGCTGATAAACACACTCAAAAAGCTTCGGGACCTGGGTAATACGGTTATAAGCGTCGAGCATGACGAGGGCATGATGCGCGCAGCCGATTTCATCGTTGACCTGGGACCGGGCGCCGGTGAGCACGGTGGCCGTATCGTTGCTGCCGGCAGTATCCAGGATGTGATGAAGTCCGCTGAATCGGTGACCGGGCAATATCTGAGCGGGGCCAGGCATATACCCATGCCGTCAGGCCGCAGAAACGGGTCCGGCAAATACCTGGTCATCAGGAAGGCAGGGGAGAACAATCTGAAAGATATCGACGTTAAGATACCGCTGGGTAAACTGGTCTGCATCAGCGGTGTCTCGGGAAGCGGCAAGAGCACGTTGATGAACGACATACTGTATAAAAAGCTGGCACAGGTTTTTTACCAGGCCAGGGACAAGCCGGGAAAGTGCGCCGGCATCACCGGGACCGAGAATATAGATAAGGTCATCAATATTGACCAGTCACCTATCGGGCGCACCCCGCGCAGCAATCCGGCCACATATACGGGTGCCTTCACTCCAATCAGGGAACTTTTCTCCTCCGTGCCCGAGGCGCGCGTACGAGGCTACGGGCCGGGCCGCTTTTCCTTCAACGTACGCGGCGGGCGCTGCGAAGCCTGCCAGGGTGACGGATATATACAGATTGAGATGCAGTTTTTACCTGATGTCACAGTCCCCTGCGAGGTATGCAAAGGCAGGCGATATAATCGGGAGGCGCTCGAGATACAGTTTAAGGGGAAGAATATAGCCGACGTGCTGGATATGACCATCGAGGAAGCTACGGCCTTCTTTGCCAATTTCCCCAAGGTAAAGAATAAGCTCGTCACATTACAGGATGTGGGACTGGGTTATATGCGGCTGGGACAACCTGCACCGACACTATCAGGCGGGGAGGCGCAGAGGGTCAAGCTGGCATCAGAGCTGGCACGCAGGTCCACCGGCAGGACCCTTTATATACTCGACGAGCCGACTACCGGGCTTTCCTTCGCAGATATCGATTGTCTGCTGAGGGTCATCCAGCGGCTGGTGGACTCGGGCAATACGGTCATCATCATCGAACACCACATGGATGTAATAAAAAACGCGGACTATATCATCGACCTCGGACCGGGAGCAGGAGACGAAGGCGGTTATCTCATAGCCTCGGGCACGCCTGAGGAAGTGGCCGGAATCGAGGCTTCCGCTACCGGGCGCTATTTGAAGCAAGTCCTGGCCGGGCACAGCCTCTCAGTCAGCAGCACCTCTTGAGGCGGCGGATTCGCTATTCAATCTCGATGTCTTTGATGCTGAGCTCGGTGCCTCCGGTGAGCTGGATTTTAGTACTGCCACACTTTGGGCACACATATTCGTATTCCTTGATGGAGAAATCGGAGTTGCAATCGCTGCAGTGCCCGCTGACAGGCACCTCATCTATGCTCAAGTATGCTCCGCTGGCAATGGTATCCTTGGCCACAAGTCCGAAACAGAAGGTGAGTTGCAGGGGGACGATGCCGCGCAACTCCCCGGCCACCAGGTTGATCCTGGTTATCTTAGAAGCGCCTTCCTTGTCGGCCGCGTTGAGCGCGATATCCAGGATATTCTGGGCAATGCCCATCTCATGCATGGCCGGCCCCGCCGGATTTACCCCGGTATCTGGCTGTTAGCCATGATACCCATTCATCCAGTCCCATGCCGTTTGTACACGATATTTCAATGATATCGATGGACGGATTTATCTTGCGGGCATTTGCCCTGGCCTCCTCAAGGTTGAAGTTCGTGTATTGGAGCAGGTCGATCTTGTTGATCAACATCAGGGCCGATTCACGGAACATCAGGGGGTACTTGAGCGGCTTCTCATCACCTTCGGTTACACTCAAGATCATTATCTTGAAATCCTCTCCCACAATAAATTCGGCAGGACAGACCAGGTTCCCCACGTTCTCAACCACCAGTATGTCGATCGTGCCCAGCTCCAGGTGGGGCAGCGCTGAAGCGATCATGTTGGCATCCAGATGGCAGGCTGTCCCAGTGGTCAATTGTATGGTGGGGATGTTGAACTTGCTGATGCGATCGGCGTCCCGTGTCGTCTCGATATCGCCGACTATTACTCCCAGCCTGAGTTTGCCTGCAAGCTTCTCCGCCGTTTTCTCAAGTAACGATGTTTTTCCCGCCCCCGGTGAGCTCATCAGATTGAGCACCAAATTATGGTTCTTTTTAAAGAGTTGCCTGTTCTCCCCGGCTATCCTGTCGTTAGCCTGCAGCACGTCCTGCATAACATTAATTTTCATATAAGGTACCTCTTGGCTACTTTATCTGAGAAGCTCTCCGGACGTAAGTATACAGTTTTAATAGTTTGTGTGCAAAGGAAATACTGGCCACGCGTTTGTAATAGCGTGGCCTGTTTACTTATAATTAAACACTAACCGGCAACCGGCTATGGAGGCTCTGCAATAACAATTAGTAGTTTTACACGGATCGTACATGGATAAGCATGTGCAGTTGATCATCCCCGAGCGTATAACGGGGTTAGGTGAGCTTGCCTACAATCTGTGGTGGAGCTGGCATCCGGAGGTCAGAGACCTGTTCAAGAGGCTGGACAGGCTGCTCTGGAAGAACACCGGCCATAACCCCGTCAGGCTGTTAAAGGAGATACCGTATCATCAACTCGTGGCCTGTGCGGAGGATGCGAATTACCTGGGCAGCTACGACTCTGCAATGGAAGAGTACCGGAAGAGCTTTTCTATCAATAGCACATGGTTTAAAACGCAATACCCTGAGCACGCCGATAGACTAATAGCCTACTTTTCACTGGAATTTGCCCTGCATAATTCGTTGCCGCTTTATGCCGGGGGGTTGGGAGTGCTGGCTGGAGATTACTGCAAGGCAGCCAGCGATCTGGGCATACCGCTGGTCGGGGTGGGTTTCATGTACCCGCAGGGCTATTTTCACCAGCACATATCGCAGGACGGCTGGCAGACCGAGGGCTATGAGCAGTTAGGTTATGACAACGTGGCGGTTTCACGGGTATTGGATCAGGATGGCAAAACGCTGACCGTTACAGTTCCCCTGGATAATATTTTCATCCATGTTGCTGCTTGGGTTTTGAACGTTGGCCGCGTCAGGCTGTATTTGCTGGATACAAATCTTGATGAAAATCCCCAGGCCTACCGCGGACTTACGGACAGGCTTTATGGAGGTGATCGGGAACTGAGATTGCTCCAGGAACTGGTCATCGGGATCGGCGGGGTACGCATATTGCGCGCGCTGGGGTTGAAACCCGCAGTCTGGCACGCCAACGAGGGACATACCAACTTTATGCTGGTGGAACGTCTGCGCGAGTTTGTACAGACAGGTATGACACTTGATGCAGCGCTAAAGGCTGTGGCAGAGACGTCGGTTTTTACCACGCATACACCCCTGCCTGCGGGCAATGATGCCTTCCCACCGGACATCATCGAAAAGTATTTTCACAGCTACTGGGGCCAGCTCGGCATCACCCGTGAGCAATTTTTCGATTTCGGAACCAGCCAGCAGGACAGGGAATCATTCAATATGACGGTACTCGGCCTGAAACTGGCGGGCTACAGGAACGGTGTAAGCAAGCTGCATGGCCAGGTCTGCCGCAGGATGTGGCACGGCCTGTGGCCGGAGAAAGCTGAAGCAGATGTGCCGATCATCTCTATAACCAACGGCGTGCACTTACCTACCTGGGCGGCACCCCAGTTCCAGATTCTGTTCAGGAGGTACCTCGGGGATGATTGGGAGGAACATCAGGCCGAAGCGGGCAGGTGGGACGGAGTCAGGGATATACCGGACGAGGTAATCTGGACTATGCACCGGTGGCTCAAGCTGAAACTTGTCGGCGCTATACTTGACCGTGCCCGTGACAGGTGGTCCCATGACCGCGTTGCCGCCATCCAGCCGCTGGCTATGGGCGCATTGCTCGATCCGGAGGTACTGACCATCGGATTTTCCAGGCGCTTCACGGGATATAAGAGAGCTGCAATGATTTTTAAGGATGCTGAAAGGCTCAAGAAAATATTAAATCGCGAGATGCAGCCGGTGCAGATTATCTTTGCCGGCAAGGCGCATCCCCAGGACGATGACGGTAAAAGGCTGATACAGCAGGTATATGGTTATGCCAAGGACCCCGAATATGGAGGCAGGATAGCCTTTGTCGAGGATTACGATTTGCATATGGCTCGGGATTTGGTGGCTGGGGTGGATGTCTGGTTGAACACGCCACTGGTGTTGATGGAGGCCAGTGGGACGAGCGGTCAGAAAGCAGCAGTGAACGGGGCAGTTAATCTGAGCGTGCTGGACGGATGGTGGTTCGAAGGATATAACGGCGATAACGGTTGGGCTGTGGATGAGAGGGGCCGGATCGATTCAGCGGACCGTGATAACGTGACCGCAAACGCTATATACGAGTTGCTGGAAGACCAGGTGATACCGCTTTATTACGATCGGGATAGCAACGGCACCCCCCACAGCTGGATAAAGATGATGAAAGAGAGCATCCGCTCAAATGCACCGTATTTCAATACGTCGCGGATGGCCGGGGAATATGTCGACAGGTTCTATCTTAAAGCCCTGGGATATGCTTCAGCGAATCATCTCGAATAAACAATATAAATAACCAGGCATTGTCCCATCTACGTATTGTGCTAAGATTAGAAATTAAGTAATCTATTAGTGAAATGAAAAGGCAAGTGAAGAAAATTGGTGTTCTAACGTCCGGTGGCGATGCGCCCGGCATGAACGCTGCCATCAGGTCCGTAGTCCGTAGCGCCATATTCCACGGGCTGGAGGTTACCGGTATTCGGCGCGGATTCTCGGGCTTAATAGCCGGTGAGTTCCAGAGGTTCAACCAGCGCTCGGTGGCTAATATTATTCAGAAAGGGGGGACCATCCTGGAGACCTCTCGTTGCTCTGAGATGCTGGAGGTAGATGGGCGCAAGAAGGCTATAGACGCTTTGCTGGCGCAGGAGATCGATGGCTGCGTAATCATAGGCGGTGGTGGCTCATTCCGTGCTGCCCAGGCCCTGGTTGAGGAAAGCGACATCGCCTTTATCGGTGTGCCCGGCAGCATCGACAATGATATCTGGGGCACGGATAACTCGATTGGATTTAATACGGCCGTGAATACTGCGCTTGATGCCATAGACCGCATCAGAGATACTGCCAGCGCTTTTGAGAGGATATTCTTTGTCGAAGTGATGGGAAGAAAATCCGGATTCATCGCCCTGACTGTTGGCCTGGCAGGCGGAGCGGAGCAAATCATCGTGCCGGAGATCCATATAGATATAGAAGACCTCTGCCAGAACCTGAAGGAGAGTTTTAAGCGCGGGAAGAGGAGCAGCATCATAGTGGTTGCCGAGGGCAACACAGTGGACGATACTATTAATATTGCGAAGTATGTCCAGATGCGCCTAAAAGTTGAGACACGCCTGTGCACGCTTGGCCATATCCAGAGAGGGGGATCGCCCACAGCCGCGGACAGGATACTGGCCAGCTGCCTTGGTATAGCCGCCGTGGAAGGCCTGCTGAATGGGAAAAAAGGGCACGCCGTGGGCGAGGTCAAGGGTGAGATCGTATATACACCCTTCAGGGACACATGGGAAAAGAAAAAGACCATCGATGAACGTTACCTTAAATATATCCCGGTGTTATCGCAATAGAATCTCATGTTTCGGGGGACGGCCTGCCGCCGGTCATGTTAATAGTGCAGAGTAACGCGGCAGGGAAATGGCAAAACCTGATTATACTTGTAATAGTCTGAGGAGGGTTGCCCATGGAGATTGTTAAATGGTTCGAGGACCTCGGTAAAGTTGATGTCAATAAGGCCGGTGGTAAGGGAGCCAACCTCGGTGAGCTGGTAAAAGCCGGGCTCCCGGTGCCACCGGGATTTGTTGTGACCGCGCAGGCCTACCTGTTATTTAACACAGAGAGTGGACTTTCGCAGAAGATCGTACACGCCATGGAGGGGATCGATGTCGATGATACCGCTGCGCTTCAGGCCAAGGCCAGAGAGGTGCAGGAGATGATAATAGGGACGGAGATGCCTGCCACCATCAAGAGTGAAATCTTAAAGGCGTATGATGAACTGGCCGGCAAGGACTCGGTCAAAGCTCCGTATGTAGCGGTCAGGTCATCGGCCACTATGGAAGATTCTGAGCAGGCTTCCTTTGCGGGAATGAATTCAACATTTTTGAATGTCCATGGCGGTGAAGACCTGATCCGGAAAGTGAAAGAATGCTGGGCTTCTCTGTATGGCGCAAGGGTAATATCCTACAGGGCCAAAAAAGAATTCTACGACGAGCCGGTTATCGCTGTGGTTGTGCAGAAAATGGTTAATTCAGACAAAGCTGGCGTTATGTTCACAGCTAACCCCAGAAACAACAATATTAACAGCCTGGTGATTGAAGGTGCATTCGGACTTGGTGAGGTGGTGGTAGGAGGGTCGGTGTCGCCCGATTACTATGAGGTGGAAAAAAGTAGTATGAAGGTGAAGGACACCAGGGTATCGCATAAAAACTTCAAGATCATACGTGACGAAAAAGGCCGTAATAAGAATGTTGACCTCTCGGAGAAAGAAGCTAACGAGCAGGTGCTTACAGACAAGGAAATTCAGCAAATCGCCGGGCTGGGAATGAAAATTGAGCAGCATTATGGTAGCCCGCAAGATACTGAATGGGCAATTGAAGGTAATAAAATTTTCATGCTTCAGTCCAGGCCGATAACTACCCCTATTAGTTCTGTAAAAGTAGAATCGGAAAAGCCAGAAGAGGAGAGCAAGGAATTGATCAGGGGACTCGGGGCCAGCCCGGGCCGCGGTAGCGGGGAAGTCCGCGTCCTCCAATCACCGGATAAAGATGAAGGGTTCGAAAGCGGGGATGTGCTGGTCGCTACGATGACCACCCCTGATTGGGTGCCTCTTATGATGAAGGCTTCTGCAATCGTTACTGATGGCGGTGGAGTGACGTGCCACGCGGCCATCGTATCCCGTGAAATGGGACTGCCCTGTGTTGTGGGGACGAGAAATGCTACCAAGGTACTTCTGGATAAGATGCTCGTTACAGTGGATGGTACTCATGGCACTGTCTATGAAGGCAGATTGAAAGAAGACAAGAAGGCTCAAGACAAGGGAACAGAAGTAATAGCTAAATCGGCCCCTATTGTCACTGCGACAAAGCTGTATGTCAACCTTGCTATGCCGCATGAAGCTGAGAGGATAGCCAAGGAGGATGTTGATGGCGTCGGGCTACTGAGGGCCGAGTTCATGGTCATTGATGCCTGTGACGGCATACACCCGCGGCAATTGATTGAAGAGGGCAAGAGCAACCAATTTGTTGATGCCATGATAAGGAAACTCCGTATATTCACCCGTGCGTTTTATCCCAGGCCGATTATTTACCGGGCTATCGATTTCCGCACCAATGAATTCCGCAATCTGCGTGGCGGTGACAAATATGAAACCGTCGAACAGAACCCCATGATTGGGTTCCGCGGATGCTACCGGTATATCCTGAACCCCGACCTCTTTGAGCTTGAGTTGAAAGTCATCCAGAAGGTCAGGGAACTGGATAAGAATTTACATCTGATGATCCCCTTCGTGCGCACGCTATGGGAATTTAAACGCTGCAAGAAGCTGATAGATGACAGCGGGCTGGGTGATGACAGGGATATGCAGCTATGGGTAATGGCTGAGGTGCCTTCAGTGATCTACTGGCTTGAAGACTACGCTAAAGTCGGTATTAACGGTGTATCGATTGGTTCAAATGACCTCACCCAGCTTATGCTGGGCGTGGATAGGGATAGTGAAATATGTGCCCCGCTGTTTGATGAAAGCGAC
>Ga0247841_10002036_pt1 | contig 42068 bp, 38 predicted proteins | sample LaCruzMarch2015__2_FD_192410 | JGI IMG/M metagenome (GOLD analysis project Ga0247841, IMG submission 192410) | Freshwater microbial communities from meromictic Lake La Cruz, Castile-La Mancha, Spain - LaCruzMarch2015_18m | ecosystem: Environmental > Aquatic > Freshwater > Lake | place: Spain...
TGCGGGAGAGGCTCTATCCGGGTCAATCATCCTAATACAACAAGGAGGGGAACATGGCGGCATACAAGGCGATGACACAGGAATGGCTCGACGCGTGGAAGGAGAAGATTGCAACGTCAGCAGAGTACAGGGAGATCGCGAAGAACTGGGAGGGGAGCGTCTCGATCATCGTGAACCCCGATCCGGAGAAGGGGATCCCGGAGCCGATCTACGTCTTCACGGACTACTGGCACGGCGACGTGCGGGATTTTCTCATCTGCGACAAGGCGAAGGCGGAGAGCGCCAGATTCGTCATGTCGGGCGATTTCGCCCGCTGGAAGCAGGTGGCGAAGAAGGAGGTCGATTCCACCAAGGCCCTCATGCAGGGGAAGCTCAAGCTCAAGGGCGATCTGACCTATGTGGTCCGGAATATCAAGACCGTGAACAAGGTGATCGATCTGCTCTGTGAAATCGAGACCATCTGGCCGGACGAGGCCTGACCAGGAGAAGGAGGCATCCATGGCGTATGATCAGGATCTGGCGTTTGTCTATTTCGGTCCGACCAAAATCGTCTTCGGCGCCGGCGCCGCTCGCGACGTCGGGATGGAGATGACCGGTCTCGGCTGCGGCCGGGCGCTCGTCGTGACCGACCCGGGGGTGATGAAGGCGGGGCTGGTCGAGGGGGTTCTGAAGGCCCTCGGGGATCGGTGCGTCGGCGTTTTCAGCGACATTACCCAGGACACGGGCGTGGGGATCGTGAACCGCGCGGCCGCCTTCGCCCGGGAGAAAGGGGCGGACTGCGTCGTCAGCGTGGGGGGCGGCAGCGTCATCGACACGGGGAAGGGGATCTGCATCCTGCTGACAGAGGGGGGCGGTCTCGAGAACTTCGAGGGGATTCAGCTCCTCACCCGGCCGCAGACGCCGCACATCGTCATCCCGACGACGGCCGGGACGGGAAGCGAGGTGACCTGCATAGCGGTCATCCTCGACGAGCGCAAGGGGCAGAAGATGCTCATCGTCGAGAACTTCAACACGCCGCGAATTGCGATCCTCGATCCGAAGATGACGGAGAAGCTTCCGCCGCTGCTGACAGCCTCGACCGGGATGGACGCGATAACCCACGCCGTGGAGGCACTCCAGTCGGTGCAGCGCGAACCGATCGCGGACGGGCTTGCGATGCAGGCGATCCGCCTGCTCCACCGGCATCTTCCGGTCTGCACGCTGAACGGAACGGATCTGGCGGCCCGCGGCCAGGCGCAGCTCGCCGCGACGATGGCCGGCTGGGCCGGTGGGAACGCGATGTTCGGTCTGGTTCATGCGATGGCCCATTCTATCGGTGCGATCGCCCGTGTGCCGCACGGGATCGCGAACGGGATTCTTCTCCCCCATGTGATGGCATTCAACCGGGATGATGCGGCGGAGAGTTACGCGATGGTTGCCGAGGCGATGGGCGTCCGCGAGAGAGGGATGGACGAGCGCGAGGCCGCGGATGCGGCCGCTTTGGAAATGGGTTCATTCCTCCGAAGGATCGGACATCCGCTCCGTCTTTCGGAAACGGGTGCGAAAGAGGAAGACCTGGTCAAGGCGGCGGCGCTCAGCCTCTCCGACGGGGCGATCGTCAACAACGCGCGGCTTGTCCTGGATGATGAGGAGGTCCTCGCCGTCTACCGGGCGGCGTTCTGAACCTTGATTGTCTGGGGGACAGATTTCAAATCTGTTCCCCTGGGAAATGGGGACAGGTTTAAACCTGTCCCCATTTCCCCATCCTGGGGGGAGAATGTTATGGAAGAAGGGTTTATCGAAAATCGGGCGGAAGGGCTTCCCTTTGCCGGGATCCTCGCGGATCTGCTGACGGCGAACCTGACGCAGCGTCCGGAGAAGCGGGAGGTTTTCAAGAAGATGCAGGGCGCCGTGGCCATCGAGCTGGACGACATCGAAGCGGCCGTGACCCTTGTCTTTGCGGGAGGAAAACTCTGGATCGAGGAGGGGATCATCGGGAGTCCGGAGATCGTCATCCGGACGACCTCCGACCGGGTGATGGATCTGAACGCGCTGCGGATTGTCGGCGGGCTCCCCTGGTATTTCGACGGGGCGGGCCGGCGGGTCCTGGGCCACCTGTTCGCCGGGAGGCTCAAAATTTCAGGAATGTTCGTTCACCTGGCGCTGCTGACGCGGTTGACAAAGATCATGTCGGTCATGTAAGAGGTCTGAAATTGATCAGGAAATTGTTGTGTTGGATCTGTATCCTCTACGGCGACGAATCTTCCCTGCAGGTCTTCCGGGAGCGCAACCGCGAACCGGGGACCTTCGCCGACCTCGGGTTCGTTTTCCGGAATCATTTTCGGGGGCTCATCCTCTACAACCCGTTGGGGCTTCTCGCTGGAATCGTGTTCACGGCTTCCATCTTCAAGCCCTGGTGGTACGCAGCCATGCACATGGATTACTACTTCATCCGCGCGTACCCCTTCATTCTCCGTCACGACCTTCCTTCGGACGCCCTGGAGTACATCATCGAAACGCCGCTCGTCGGCGCCGCGTTTCTTCTGTGGCTCCTGCTGAGCTATCTCTTCCTCGCCTTCTGGGGAACCACCATGGCCGGAAAGAAGGGACGGCTGTTTCTGATTGCCGACGGGCTCTTCATGCTCCTGTACACGGCGGGTTTCTACATTGCGGTCTGGTATGCGACGCAGCGTATAAATCTTCCGGTGACGGGCTACTCTTCCGTGCCCGCAACCATCCAGATCGACATCCACATGCATTTCCTCACGCCCTACTATGTCGCCATCGGCGCGGGGGCGGCGTGCATGCTCGCCGCCCTTTTCCACGGGATGGCCAAGATCCGCCTGGGCAGGGGGTGAGCGTCTCTCCGTGATGGACTACCGGGAACTTTTTCAGCGCAACTTCGGAATATTCAGCGAGGACGAGCAGGAGCGCATCCGGCGAGCGAAGGTGCTGATCGTCGGCTGCGGGGGCATCGGCGGGACGGTCGCCGTGATCCTCGCGCGCTCCGGGGTGGAGCGGTTCGTCCTTTGCGACTTTGATGTCTACAGCCCCTCCAACACGAACCGCCAGATCGCCTGCTTCACGGATACGCTGGGGAGAAAAAAATCGGAGGCCGTCCGGGAGACGATCCTACGGATCAATCCCGCCGCCGTGGTGACGGCTTATACGGAACTGCTCCCCCACGCCCGGATCGCCGAGCTCATAGGCGATGCCGACTTCGTTTTCCCCGCCGCCGACGACCTGGCCTTCAGCATCATCGTCTTCCGCGACGCCCAGAGGTTGGGGAAACCGGCACTGATGGTCAATCCCGCCGGAACCTGGGCCCACGTGAGCGTCATCCTCCCCGGAGCGCCATCGATCGAGGAGATAGAGGGAGTACCAAGGCTCGGCAGCTATGAAGCGCTTCGGGATATGCTGGAAGTGCGCCGCTACAAGTTGGGCACCTATTTCTACGTGCCGTTGGGCGACTGGCGCATAGACTACTACCGCGGATTTATCGAGGAGAACTTCCGTCCGACGCAGATCTGTCCCATCGTCTGGCTCTCCTCCTGCATCGGCGCATTCGAGGTCCTGAAAGTATTATCCGGCAAATGGAGGCCCGTAGCCTCGCCCCGGTACTGGCAAATCACGGCCGGAACGATCCGCATGCAACGCGTCAACGGGCCTTGCCTGCATACGCTGCTGGTCTGGCAGCGCAGGCTCATGTGGCGGATCTTTCAGTCGCCCTTCGGGCCGGCGCTGGAATGGATGCAGGGCATCTGGTGGACGCTTTTCCAGCGCTGGATGAGATCCCGCGAGGCGAGGCGCGAACGGACGGCAGGCGTTCGGGGGATCGGGAGGCGGGCATGAAACAAACCGATCCCGATTACCGGACTCTCTTTTTCCGAAACCTGGGCGTTCTCACCGAGGCCGAGCAGGAGCGCATCCGCACGGCGCGCGTATTGATCATCGGCGATACGGGCTCGGGGGAGACCCTCTGCTCGGCACTCGCCCGCTGCGGCTTCGAGAGGATCGCGATCGCAGGTGAGGACCGGTACGCCCCCTCCGACATGAACCGCCAGATCGGCTGCTTTGTCGACACCATCGGAAGATCCAAGGCGGAGGTCATGGCCGAGACCATCCGCGCCGTCAATCCCGCCGCCGAAGTGACGGTGCATCCGCGCCTCCCGACCGAAGGCGGGCTTCCGGAGATGGTCGGCGGCGCCGATATCGTGATCCCCGCCGTCGACGACCTTCCCTACAGCATCCTGATCTTCCGAACCTGCCGGGCGTTGGGCAAGCCCGCCGTCCTGTGCCTGCCGGCCGGCGCCATGGGCTGGGTCAGCGCCTTTACGCCGGAATCCGTCACGATCGAGCAGGCCCTGGGCATCCCGGTCCTCGACTACCAAGGGCTTCAACGCGTGATCCACTCGAAGGAGTTCCGCTGCGCCCAGTACCACTACATCACCCAGGGAGACTGGCAGGTTGACTGGTTCTTCGGCTACTTCTCGGGGAAACGGCCGCTGGCGCTGCTGTGTGCAACGGAGTGGATGCTCGTAAGCCTCGCCGCCCTGGAGACGATGAAGATCGCCACCGGCAAGTGGTGGCCGATCCTCGCCCCGAGGTGCTGGCTTCTGAAGCACGGGCGCCTGAAGGTGTCGCATTTCAGCTGGCTCATGCGCCTGCACCGCCGAATCGGATGGCTTGTCTTCGGCTCGCCGGAAGGCCTGCGCCACCACCGCCTCACACACTACCTCTGGAAGAAGATCTTCGGGTACCTGAAATCCCAACAGAAGAACGGTCTGTCGTAAGAATAAGCGGTTCATCCGATATTTTCGTACTTGCTGGAAATGTCCTCCTTCCTGAACTGTTCAGTTGCTGAAATTTCAGAGATATGCAATAGTACAATTGTTAATGTTGGAATGAGGCAGCGCCGGGAAACCGGGCAGCAAACGGAGAAAAACAATCATCAACCGGTTGCATCGGGAGAAACCGACCTGCCCGACTCAATAATCAATAAATATTGACTCAATCAATAAGCCTGAGTTAAAAAAGAGATTCAAAGGAGATTTAGAATGCAGCCCCGTATCTTTCATGTTTTCCTGACGTGCCTGCTGCTGATTTTCTCGGCACTGGGCGTTTCATCATGCAGTACAGGTACGAGCGGCGGGCAGCCGTTCAGCCAGGATGTTCAGGACAAACTGAACAAGGCCGTGGATGCCAAGAGGGTGGAGTTCGGTGTGCCGGGGGTGATAGTCGGCGTCTGGGTTCCAGGCAAGGGCGAATGGATTTCGTGCAAGGGCGTAGGTGACATCGGGACAGTCACGGGGCCAACCATTTATGACCACGTGCGGATTGCCAGCATAACCAAGACTTTCACTGCCACGGTGATCCTCCAGCTTGCCGACGAGAAAAGACTCAAACTGACAGATACACTTGACATGTACGACTTGGGCGTAACCGTGCCCAATAGAGACAAGATAACCATCCGCAATCTGCTGAATATGACCTCCGGGCTTTTCAACTACACGAATGACGAGAACTTCTGGTCGAAATTTCTTGCCGACCCCACCGCAGCGTGGACACCGAAACAGGTTGTAGATATGTCGATAGCCCATGGAGTGGTAGCGCCTCCAGGGCAGGGCTACGATTACAACAACACCAACTATGTACTGCTCGGCATGATCATCGAGAAACTTACGGGCAATACCGCGGGCACGGAGATCAAAAGCAGGATAATCGACAAGCTCGGCCTCCAGAACACAAGTTTTCCCACTGCAGCGGAGATGCCTGTCCCCTTCATGCATGGCTATATGCCGGATTCCGTTATAGGTGGCGATACCAGTGGGCCGGCAGTAAAAGATATGTCCGTGGAATCGCCGACGCCTTTTTTCACCGCTGGTTGCATGATCTCTGATCTTATGGACATAAAGACCTGGTTGCAGGCACTGGCGAGCGGGATGCTGTTAAGCCCGGAAATGCACAAGGAACAGTTGACTTTTGCGTCTCCCAATACGTCCAGCTATGGACTTGGCGTCATGAACGGAGGAATATTTATTGGCCACTCCGGTGAGATCACCGGTTACAACAGCTCGGCATATACCCAGGCCGGGGGAAACAGCGCGACGATCATCGTCTTTACCAACCGCTACCCGAGCAAGATAGAGGGTGTCGCAGATCAGTTCACGTCTGCAATCTATAAGGTTATCGAGGAACTGATCCAGAAGTAGGAGCCTCACCTGCCGGGTTGACTTGCCGCTTCCTTCAGCAACAAGCTAAAGAATTCGGATTCATAACACCGCAATTCACAGCCGATTTTTGTGATAGTGCAGATGGCTAAAGGTGGAAAATGGATCTATTCGTAAGGATCTTAAATGCATTTTTTTCAGTCGTTTTGATGGTGGTCGCCGTTGTGCTTATTGTTTATGCCGGATTTCTTCGGCGTGCGTGCGGATCTGATTCTCTGCGGAAAATTACAGAAACGGATCTTGTAGCATCCCCGATGGGCGACATGCCTGGAACAAATGGCTCCCGTTGAAGGCTGACACCACAGCTGTGCACTGCATCACTTGATTTCGAAAAGTAATTTTTAAAATTTCCGAAAGGTTTACATGCTTGACTCGTAGGTGTAAGCGAGGGTCACACCGATTCGTTTCCTTTTTATGAGTAAAAGTAAACATCATCCCGGATGAACCGAACAACTTATCCTTGGGCGAACACCCTTTCGGCGGCTCGGTCCAGGGAAGCCGGCGAGACACCGGCAGGAAGGAAGGCCAGAAGATCCCCGACCGCCTGGGGAAAACGTTGCAGGAAGAGGGGGCAGACGCCCAGGACAAAGGCAAGGGCGGTGATCCTGCGCGCCTTTTCACCGGTCCCGATCGGGGCGAGGCCGCCGCCGAAAGACGGATCCGGCGATGCGGTAGCCGTTGACGGCGACAAGGCCGGCCCGCCTTGGGCCAGTGCGGACAGGGCATCAAGGTCGGACGCCGGATTCGCCTCCCGGGGAAGGAACGATGCCGCGGCGGACGGATCGAGACCCAGGCGCAGCGCCTCCCTGATCAAGGGCAGGGACTGTCCACCCCGTTTCTTTGCGAGGGCGATCCAGCCCATGTGATCCAGGAGAAGGACGTCGCCCTTTTTCTTCGGTCCCCCCGGAAAGCGCGGATCGGTCTCGGCGAATTCCGCATGAACCATGCAGGGCGCGGGGCAGTGGAAGCAGGCGGCATCGCGAAGCGTCGCCCCCTTCAACGCCTTCAGGCAATCCCTGCCGCTGGCCGCTTCCACGAGAGAGGTGAAGCCGCCCGCCTTCTTTTGCTGCCGTTTGATCTTCTCAACCAGTTCCAGCGATCGCCTAAGGTCCTCGGCCGCAAAGGCAATCCCCCCGGAACCGCCGAGCAGGATCCCCTTGAGATTCTTTGCGGTCATCGCCCCGGCGAGGCCCGCCTTGTCAAGGGAACCCTTCGCGCCGATGGCGGCGGCGGCGAAGGGGACGCCCGCATCCGCCGCAGGACCGGTCAGAATCGCCGACCGGAAGGGGGGTGCGGAACGCCGAAGCGAGGTTTCCAGCGAAGGCACGTCGCCTGCCTGCTTTGGCAGCTCCACGAAGCGGACGCGGCCGCGGTCGATGTGGAGCAGCGTCGGCCGATCCGCGGCGCCGAGCAGGACGAGATGATCGATCCCGGAGAATCGGAAGTCCGGCCCGGCCGTCAGCAGCAGCGGCACATGGCGGATCAATGTTGCTTGAGCTGATTGGACCGGCTTGGCCGCCGCGCCCTTCGCAAACGATCCGACGAGGAGCGCCGAGGCCGGAGCGAAGGTGCCCGTGAGCGGCCCGCCGCCGAAGACGAGGCTGTCTGCGCCGTAGCGTTCGATCAGGGCGAGGTTGAGCGCCGCGCCGACGGATTCTCGCCGGAGATCCCCGTCCGGGGTCACGACCTCGGCGGTGCGCTGATCAAGACGGACAACAACCATCCGCATATAACTCACAGCTCCACCTCCCCCGGGACGCCCTTCTGCCAGCGAAAGCGGATCTTAGCCGCGCCGTAGGGGCAGCGGTCCAGGCACCGCATGCAGCCGATGCATTCCGTCATGGGAATTTCCGGCGACAGCCCCTCGCGCAGCTTGTCCGCGTCGATGATGCCCATCGGACAGACCTCCGCGCACTGGATGCACGAGAATTTTTTGCATTTTTTGGCGCCGATCACGATCTTGAGGAGGTGCAGCAACGCGAAGATCGCCAGGAGCGCCCCCACGGGGCAGAAGTACCGGCACCAGCTCCGGCGCTCCGTAAGTTCGAGACCGGCGAGAAGCGGCACGATCGCCATCTCCGCGCCCCGGAACATCGCCTGCTGGCCGTAGGAGCGGCACAGCGTCCCGATGGGGCACACCGTGCAGAACACCTGGAAGCCGAAGGCGGCGCTGCCGGCGGCGGCGCCGCCCAGGATGCCGTACTTGGCCATCCGGGTCTTGAGGAACGCGGGCAGACCGAACTTTTTCGGGATGATCCGATCCACGAGATCCAGGATGAATCCGAAGGGACAGATCCAGCCGCAGAAGAAGCGGCTGAAGAGGACCGTGAGGAAGAAGATCGCCAGCATGCTCGTAAGGCCCGCCAGGAGGACTCGTCCCGTGGCGAAGATATTCTGCAATGCGCCCGTCGGGCAGGACATGCCGAAGCTGCCGGCGTTGAAGTAGCAGAAGGTCCCGAGGAAGACCATCACCAGGAGCAGGAATGACAGCAGTTGCACCGTCCAGCGCAGCCCCTTGATCCAGCGGAATGCCTTTCCCTTGGTATAGACGAGGGCGCCGTTCGGGCAGTGCCATACGCACAGGGGATCCCCTTCACACAGGTCGCACTTGCGGATCTCGGCGGTGCGGCCGTCGCGCAGCGGCGCGGCCTCCGGGCAGGCGGCGGCGCAAAGCCCGCAGGAGACGCAGAAGAGCTTGTCGATGCGGACGATGCCATCCTCGCCTTTGGTCGTCGCCCGCGTTGGGCAGGCCTCGACGCAAAGCGGCTTGCGGCAGTGCTGGCAGTAGACGGCAAGGTTCCGCCCCCGGACATCGTCCCGGACGACGCGGACGCTCGCCGAAGCGGGTGCGATGTTTCCGGTGTTTCTCGTCGCGCAGACCATCTCGCAGGTTCCGCAGTCCGTGCAGCGGTCGGGATCGAAGAGGATGAAAGGCCGGCGGCGGGGCATGAAACGGTCCATCAGGGTCCGCTTCTGCGGCCTTCGGGGTCGGAGATCGTCGATCCCGAGTTCGTTGTCTCTTATATCGTTGGCAGGTTCCATCTTCGTTGACGTATCCTTCTACGCGTTTCTCCGCAGGTATCCCTCCCGGCGGCAGGCCGGACAGAGGTTGAGCCAGTTTAAAACGTTGGGCGGTTCTTCCTTCAGTCTTCCGAGAACGAAGTCCTCGACGGGAACGGCGAGAAAAGACTCACCGCAGCAGGGGCAGACGCTCATCTCTTCCAGCTTGCCCGCGTCCAGGGCCAGGCGGCGCAAACCGCGGACCAGATCCCGGCAGCTAACCTGCTGCGGGCAGACGTCGGTCCCCGCGTTGCACTCGGTGCAGTACCAGAGGTTCTTGTCGGCTGCAATCGCCGGACCCGTAAGCGCCTTTTTGATGATTCCGCGGGGCGACATGGCGATCGAGAAATTCACATACATCTCCGCCATCGGGCAGACGGCCGTGCAGCGCCCGCACTCGACGCAGCGGTCAATCCCCGCCTCCTTCCCGATCCGGCGGATGCTCTCGTCATAACCTGCCATCGTCCGCCTCCTTCTCCACGCGCGCCGCGCAGACCTTGAACTCCGGAATCTTCGAAACGGGGTCCAGGACCGGGTTGGTGAGCACGTTCGCCGCCGCCTCTGTAAAGTGGAACGGGGCGAAGACCGTCCCTGGGACAACCCGGGTCGTCAGGACGGCTACCGTCACGATGCTGCCTCTTCTGGTGGTAATTCGGATTTTCTCTCCGTGGCGGATCGATAGCCGCTTCGCGTCGTCCGGATTGATCTCTGCGTAGGCCGCCTCCTTCTCCCGGTGCAGGAAGGGGGAGCGGCGCGTCATCGTCCCCGTGTGGTAGTGGGCGAACATGCGGCCCGTGCTGAGATAGAAGGGATACTCGGCGTCCGGCATCTCCCGGGGCGGCGTATGGTCGGGCCGGACAAAGCGTCCCAGGCCGCGCGTGAACCTGCCCTGGTGGAGGAAACTGGTCCCCGGATGTTCGGGATGGGGACAGGGCCACTGCAAGCCTTCCCTCTCCAGTCGTTCATGGCGGATTCCGCCGTAGGCCGGGCAGAGCGATGCGATCTCCGCCATCGCTGCCGCGGGCCCGGCGTACGGGACGGGACATCCCAGCGCCTGCGACATTCGGCACAGAATGGTGAAATCATCCAGGGCTTCCCCGGGGGGCGCCACCGCCTTGTGGAGAAGCTGGAAGCGGCGCTCCGTGTTGGTGAAGGTCCCCGTTTTTTCCGCGAAGCAGGCCCCGGGCAGGACGAGGTGGGCCAGGCGCGCCGTCTCCGTGAGAAAAATGTCCTGGACGATCAGGAAATCGAGTTTCCCGAGCGACTCCCGCACGTGGGTCACGTCGGGATCGCTCAGCATCGGATTTTCCGCCATGATGTAGAGCGCCCGGATCCCCTTCCCCGCCTGGGAGATCATCTCGGTGACGGTGAGACCGGGACGGTCCGCAAGCCCCGAAACGCCCCAGGCCTTCTTGAACTTCTCCCGGACGGCGGGATCGGCGACGCCCTGGTAACCTGGATAGACGTTGGGAAGCGCCCCCATGTCGCAGGCGCCCTGGACGTTGTTCTGGCCGCGGAGCGGATAGATCCCCGAGAATTCCTTCCCTACCTGCCCGCAGAGCATCGCCAGATCGCAGATGGCGATCACATTGGCCGTGCCGCAGGCGTGCTGGGTGATGCCCATGCAGTAGACGATCGCGGCCTCTTTTGCACGGGCGTACCGCTCCGCCGTCTCCCGGATCATTTCCGCGGAAATCCCCGTCTCTTCCGCCGCACCCTCCACCGTCCAGCCCTTCAGATATTCGAGGAAAGGCTGGAACTCCTCGGTCCTCTCCCGGATGAAGGTCTCGTCGATCAACCCCGCGTCGACAAGATGGCGCATCATGCCGCACAGAAGCGGGATGTCGGTACCGGGACGGATCCGGAGGTGCTCCGCCGCGTTTTCGGCGACGGCCGTCCGCCGCGGATCGACGACGACGAGGCGCGCGCCGCGGTCGATCGCCTTGTAGATCTCCCCCATGAGAACCGGGTGGCTCTCGGCGGCGTTGGAGCCAATGACGAGGATAAACTCGGCCCCCGCCAGGTCGGCGATGGAGTTGGTCATCGCGCCGCTGCCCATGGTCTGGACCATGGCGACCGTCGTCGGGGCGTGGCAGAGCCGCGCGCAATGGTCCACGTTGTTGGTCTTGAAGGCGGCGCGGATCAGCCGCTGGAAGAGGTAGTTCTCCTCGTTCGTGCATTTGGCCGAGGAGAGCCCCCCGACGGCGTCGGCGCCGAACTTGTCCGCCGCCTCCCGCAGCCTGCCGGCGGCCAGAGCGATCGCCTCATCCCAGGAGATCGGATGGAACCCGTCGCCGTCCTTCAGCAGCGGCTGCGTCAGACGTTCCGGCGAGGCGACGAACTCGTGGGCGGACCACCCCTTGATGCACAGGGTTCCCCGGCTCACGGGGTGCTCCCGGTCGGGCAGGCTCCCCGTCAGGCGGCCCTGATCGACCTTGAGCAGAAGGCCGCAGCCGGTGCCGCAGTATGGGCAGGTGGTGCGGATAAATTCAGCGCTCATGGGGGGCCTCGCTCGAAACAGTCCACGCCGGAAGCGTGAGTCCCGCCGGCGATGCATGGTCGAAATCCATCAAGAGGGGCGATTTACGGTCCGCCTCCAGCCCCGCCTCGTAGCCGTACTTCTCCTTGAGCGACCGGCGCATGACCAGTTGCAAAGCCAAAAGCGGGATGCCGACCGGGCAGGCGTCCTGGCAGGCCCCGCAGGCGACGCAGGTATCCGACAGGTGAAAGGCGCGGATCAGGTGGTAGGGGATCATCTCCGCCGGCACGGCGCTTCGCTCCACCCAGAGATCGTCCTCTAATTTGCAGGGGGTGCACACGCAGATCGGGCAGGCGTTCCGGCACCCGTAGCACTTGAGGCATCGGCTCAGCAGACCCGTCCAGCGGGCCATGCGCTCTTGGTCGTCCTCCGCAAGGAGGCTCGCGAAGCGGGGATCCCCGAAGGGATCGACGCCCTCGATCTTTTCGCCGGCGGCGGAATTTTCCGGATAAGGCCGCGCGCACAGGCAGGCCTCGGCCTGCTCGCGGCCGCACGTGTACGAGAGGATTGTCATCCGGAAGGCATCGATCTGGTTTCTCTTCACGAGTTCCAGGAGGGCGCGCTCGTCGCACCCCCGGCAGACGACGGTTAGACGGAAGGATTTTTCCGCCGAGCGGAGCGTTTGCATGGCGAGCTTGGCGAGGTTCCACTTGGGCTCGATCTCGAGCGAACCGACCTCCTCTGCTTTGCGGAAAAGCCGGGGCTGCACGACGTTGAAGCGGTCGCGTCCGAGGCACAAAACGCCGTCGGCCAGCCCCCCGGCAAGGAGGTTTCCCGCTTTTTCCCGAATCGTTTTCAAGGTGGACGTCATCTTTTTGCTCTCACCGAAACGAAGGTTGATTCAACAGGGTCTTGCGCCACCCTTCCAGCGAAGGCAGCGGCGTAAGCTCCCGGAAGAAGGTCCCCAGGACCTCTGCAAACTGGCGCCCTTCGTGGGCGGTGCCGAAACTCAACAGGAGCCGCCTCCGGCCGATCCCCACCGTATCCAGCAGATCCCCGAGGGCCTCCATTCTTTTCAAGGCCACGTGGTTGGCGTCGTTGAAACGGCAACCGCCCAGATGGCAACCCAGGACCGCCACGCCGTCGGCGCCGCCGGCATAGGCCCGCAGAACGGAATCCGGCTCCACCATGGCGGCGCACTCCACGGGAATCACGCGGAACGAGGCCGGCAGATCGGCTTTCCCCCTGCCGGCGGCGTCGGCGCCGACCAGGGCGCACCAGCGGCAGGCAAAAACCAGGACGCGGGGCGTCCCGCGCGTCGTCTTGTCCACGATTTCCTGAGCGTTCATCCGGCGTCCCCCTCCGCAAAAGCCCGGCGGATCATGGCGCCCACGGCCCGGGCGTTGTGCTCGGGCATCTGGACCGTTCCGTTCGGACAGACGGCGGTGCAGCTTCCGCATGCCCGGCAGCGCATCTTGTTGGCCCGGCTGACGAAGGCCCCGCCCATCCGTTGCAGCGTGCAGGCCTCATAGGGGCAGACGGCCACGCAGTTTCCGCAGCCCGAGCAGGAACTATCCTCGATACGGGCGTGTCCGAGCTTGCCCTCGGGCAGGCGGCTCATGGAGCGCGCCGAAAGCTTCTCCCTGCCGAGGATAGCCAGGGCCTTCATCGCCGCCCCCTCTCCCTGGGTTGCCGCTTCGGTGGAGGAAACGGGCCAGCGGGCCGAGCCGCAGATGAAGATCCCCCCCTGCCGGGTTTCCAGCGGATGGAGGGGATAGTCCTCCCGGAAAAAACCGTAGCCGTCGAGCGGGACATGAAAGAGTTCGGCCAGCTTTGCATTGTCGGTGTTGGCGACAAGCGGCGTGCTCAGGATGACCTGATCCGTCTCAATCTCGCGCTTCACGCCGCTGATCGCGTCAAAAACCTCGACATGCTCGACATGGCCGTCTCCGGAAACGACCGGAGGTTGCGCCGGGTCGAAGCGGATGAAACGGACGCCCGCATCGAGGGCGCTGCGATAGTAACGCTCCAGAATGTGTCCCGGCGTCATGATGTCGCGGTGCAGAATCGTAACCTCGGCGTCGGGATCGGCCTTTCGGAAAAGGACGGCATTCTTGATGCTGGAGGGGCAGCACATCGTGGCACAGTAGGGCCGTTCCGGGCAGCGCGCGCCGGCGCACTGGATGAAGACGGACCGCTTCGCTGCCGTTTTGCCTTCCCGTTGGCGGCGTTCGAGTTCCATCAGCGTGAGGACCTCCTTCAACTCGCCGTACCGGTACAGCCCCCGTGGAAGCCAGACCCCCGCTCCCGTGGCGAGGATGACGGCGCCCACGCGCACATTCACGTCGCCTGTCGCGGACGCCAGGCGAACCTTGAAGTCGCCGGCAAATCCCGTCGCGGAGACTACTCTGGTTTTGGGGTGGAAGACAATCCGGGGGTTCCGTTCGACCTCCTCCAAGTAGGGCCGGAGCTTTTCCGCCGCTTCGACGTCGGTGGGATAGACCCGGGAAATCAGCCTCAGCATCCCGCCGCCCTCCGCGGCGCGCTCCACGAGATGAACCTGAAACCCGGCCCGGGCGATGGAAACCGCCGCCGCAAGCCCCGCCGAACCCGCCCCTGCCACGAGGCATTCGGGCCGCACGGCCACGACCGCATCCGTTGAACAACCCCCGTATTGGAGGAAACCCAGACCCATACACAGGAGGTCGCAAGCCTTGGCCGTCGCCCCCGTCCGGTCTCCCCGGTGGATCCAGGCGCATCCCTCGCGGATGTCGATCAGGCGGACCCGGGAGCGATCGATGCCCCTGGCGCAGAGCGCGGAGACGACGTCGCCGGCCTTCCCATAGGGCGAGCAGGCCGCAAGCAGAATCCGATCGGCCCCGCTGCTCTCAACCGCCTGGACGATCGCCGCGCCGTCTTCCGGCAAACACAGGGAATCGAGGACCTCCACGGAAACGACGCCGGCCTCGCGGCCGATCCGCTCCCGGAGCGCCTGCAGATCGACCTCCGGCTCGATCTGGCCGCAGCAGCGGCAAAGAATGGCGATCACGCCCGGCATGGTCCCTCCTCGCCGCCGATCATAATCTTCAGGGCCGCAGAGGACCCCTGGCAAGCCGATTGAGCCACATCCGCGGGCTCGACGGCGAAGCCGCAGGCGTTGTCCTGCGCCGCGCCGTCCGCCGGATACCCGTCGCCCACGGCAGGGCGTAGATTCCCGTTGAGGACCACCATGTCGAAGCGCCGGATTTCCCGCTTCTGCGTCATCGTGTCCTCGAATTTAACGGCGATGCCGTCGCCGCCCGGCAGGGGATGGACAAGCCCCGGCCGCCCCCGGACGAGCCGCACGCCAGCTCTCTCGGTGGCGCGCAGGGAATAGGCGTAATAGTCGCGTCCAACCGTGCGGAGGTCCGTGTAGAAGATCCAGCAGTCGATACCGGGATCGCGGCGCTTCACCCAGGATGCCTGCTTGATGGCGTGCATGCAGCAGACCGCCGAGCACCAAGGGAGCAGCCGGTCGTCGCGCGCGCCGCTGCACTGGATGAAGGCGATATTCGCGGGCCTGCCGCCGCCGGATTTGCAAACGATGCGGCCGCCGTTTTGACCGGCCTCCGCCGTCCAGGCCTCGAACTCCAGCGAGGTCATGATGTCCGGGTGTAGCCCATATCCGAATTCCGGCAGCGGCGAGAGCTCGGCTTCTCGGAAGCCGGTGGCCCGGATCGCCTTCCCGATCTTCAGGGTTTGCCGTTCCTCCTTCCGGTCGAGATCGATCGCCGCGGTGGGGCAGACCCCGGCGCAGCAACCGCAGCGGTTGCAGAGCCCTTCATCGATGTGAAATGAGGGCGGATAGATGTGTTCACCGAGGGGCAGCGCCGCCTCCGGCGAACAGGCCTCGGCGCATTTGCCGCAACTGATGCAGCGCTCCGGCGCAATGAAAGGGGGCTTCGTGACAATCGTCGCAAGGCTTCCCTCCGCGGACGCCTCCAGGGAAACGACGCGGGATAAAAGGTGAACGATAATCCCGGGCGCCTCCTTGAGACGGCGGATGTCCGTCCAGAGTGGGCAGAAGGCGCAGTGGTCGGTGGGATAGATCTTGTCGAGACGCAACACCTGCCCGCCGAGAACGGCGGTACTCTCGACGAGGTGGACGCGGCGGCCCGCGGCGGCCAGATCCAGGCAGGCTGTGATCCCGGCTGCGCCGCCGCCCTCAACGAGGACGGGCAGTGCATCCGCTTTGCCTTGTCTGGGATTATCCCGGGGAATCTCCGGCGTCACGGCTTATTCCTCCCCTTTCCACAGACCGTATCGCTCGGCCAGGGACTGGATCCGCGCGACGAACCAGTCGTAAAACTCGCGTTCGCCCTCGGCGCCCGTCCGGTCCTCGGGACGGACCAGGAACCGTTCCTTCGGCGGATCGAAGCGTCTCACCCGATCGTAGAGGACGACGATGGACTTGACCGGCTTCGTCGGGCAGCGGCGTTCGCAGGCGCCGCAGCCGTTGCAGTTCTCCTCGACAACGGCCGGATTCTTCTTCTCGTCCAGCGCGATCGCCTTGTACCGGCAGGCGCGGAAGCACTTGTCGCAGGCCTCCTTGCCGGACCACTGCACGCAGGTTTCGCGGGCGATGACGGCGTTGCCGATATCGATCTCGGATTTGGCGATCTTCTGAATGGCGCCCGTCGGGCAGATCTTGATGCACTCCATGCACATGCTGCATTTCTTCCATTCGAGGACGGGCGTGCCGGCATTGGCCATGCCGTCCAGTATGGATGCCGGATGGAGAGCGTCGGCGGGGCAGATGTCGATGCACTGGTAGCAGCGGGCGCAGGACTTGAGAAACTCCGGTTCGACCAGCGCCCCCGGCGGGCGCGGCAATGCCCTGGCGCCGCCGACCTTGATCAGGCCAAAGACGGTTCCCGAAACAGCCCCGGCAACGATGATCTGGAGCATATCCCGGCGGGAGAAAGCCATGAGGAACCTCGAACGACAAAGAAATACGATCGCCCGGCGAATACCTCCCTGCAAAACGCCCCCGGATTCAAGCGCAAACCGGGGGGCGAAGCGAAAAAATCAACGGACGCAAACAAAAAAAGGGGCGGGAAACCGGAGGCCTCCCGCCCCTGTCCAAGCCGCTAAAGGTTTTTCTTGGCCTTCTGCACGTCCTCGATCAGGTATTCCAGCTCCAGGGACTTCAGTGTCGCCTCCGTCGGAATCCCATTGTCATCCCAGCCGTAGTACTTGTAGTAGGCCTCTTGCATCTTCTTCTCGTCTTCCGCTGTGAAGAGCGTGCCCTTTTTCGGGCCCTCCGGCAGCGGCTCCGTTATGAACCGCTTGTGAAGCCGATCGTCCTTGCGGCTGATGCCCTCGCGGACGTTGAAGCTTCGCTCCATCGTGATGATGCGGCGCGCCGTCGCCCAGTATTCCTCCGACGTCATGTCCCAACCGCAGAGCGGATTGAGCATGTTCACGAAGACCGGCGGGGTCTCCTTCGCCCAGGGATAGCCGCCGACGAAGGAGCACATGCACAGCGAGTTGACCATCGCCCAGCGCGCCTGGATCTCAGGGCTGTCGCCCTCGTGATGATCGCCGCCGCACTGGCCCATGGCATAGCTGTAGGCGCGGTTCTTGTCGCCCCGCGGATCGTGGGCGGCGATCTCCTTGCCGCGCACCTGGACGGCCCAGGCTTCCGAACCCTTGCCGATCTCCTGGGACATCTTCCTGACGCCCTTGGCCAGGAGCTTGCCCGCCTTTCCTTCCTTGTAGGCCATCTTCCGGATGAGCTCCAGGTAGCCGTCGGCGTAGCCCCACTTGACCTTGATCCCGTCGAGATCGGCCGCCGTCAGCACACCTTTATCGACGCACTCCGTTGTGAAGGCAAGAACGCCGCCCGTGGAGATCGAATCGATTCCGAGCCCGTCGCACAGCTCGATCATGGCCATCATGCCCGCAAAATCCTTCATCATGAGGTTGCTGCCCAGCAGGCCGCCCGTCTCGTATTCCGGACCCTCGGCGATGAGGCCCTTGTGTTTGCCCTCGCGGATGACGCCTAACTTCAGGCAGTGAACCGGGCAGTTGTTGCAGGCCACGTGGCGCTTCCAGAAGGTGCGGGCGGCCTGCTCGCCGCCGATATGCTCGATGTCGGGATACCAGGTCGTCTGGAAGTTCTTGGTGATGAGCGAGCTGGTGACCCACTGTTTCTGTTCGAGAAGGCCGCCGGTGCCCCAGCGCTTGATCCCCTGCCAGGCCTCGCGATCGACGGCGAGCTGTTCGGCCTCCTTCGCCGCTTGCAGGAATTTCGCCGGTTCCACCGTGGGAACGGCTTTCGTTCCGCGGACGCCGATGCCCTTGAGCTTCTTGTTTCCCATGAGGGCGCCGGTGCTGGTGCGCGCCGCCGCCCGGAAACGCTCGACGATGACGGCGGCGAAGGGAACGCCGTTCTCCCCTGCCGGACCAATGACGGCCGTCCGCGCGTAGGGATCTTTCATCTCCTTGAGGATCATTTCATCGGTCGTTTCGGTGTCCTTGCCCCACATCTTGGAGGCGTCCTTGATCTCGGCCTTGTCGTCCTTGATGGAAAGCCAGACCGGCTTTTTCGCCTTCCCCTTGATGTAGATGCCGTCCCAGCCGGCCCACTTGATCTCGTTGCCGAAATGGCCGCCGACCTCGGCGTGGCTGATCAGGCCCGTGTAGACGCTCTGGTTCACGAAGCTCGCGCGCGTCCCGGGACAATAGGTGCCGTTTAGCGGTCCGACGCCGATGAAGATGAAACTGTCTTCCGCGTAGGGATCATGGTGGGCCTTGTACTCCGTCGTCAGAAAGTGGTCGCCCATGCCGGCGCCGCCGATGCATTTGCGCGCCAACTCATCGGACAGCGGACGCGTCTTGATCTCGCCCTTGCTCAAATCCACTTCCAGGATCTTTCCGAAATATCCGCCTTTGGGTGCTGTCATGGTGATCACCTCCCCTTCCCGGATTTCCCGGTGGCGGGCCTGCCGCCTTTACCGGGATAAAATAGCAGCTCCAGCATGTCCTCACCGGCCTTGACCGGCTTGACGTTCCGGTAAGCCTGGTTGACGCCAAAGCCAAGCGTATTGGCAACCAGACAAGGCCCCTGGGGTTGTCCGGACTGCCTCACACAGGCCTTCACGCACTCCGGATCGCCGCCGCACATGTCGCACATGAGGGGCTGACCCGTGTCCGGATTGGCCCGCACGTACTGCGCCGGACAGGCCTCCTGGCACTTCATGCATTTCTCGCCGATACAGGTCTTCTCGTTGAGGATGATCCCGTTGCCCTTGGGATCCACGGTAAGCGACTTGGGGTTCGTCGGACAGATTGCGATGCAGGGACGGTCGTCGCAGTGCCAGCAGATCACGGGGATATCGACGACTCCCTTGTGTTTATAGACGTGAATCCGCGCCGTGGACGGCCGTACGACACCCCCGTGCTCGATGTTGCAGGCGTACTCGCAGCCGCGGCACCCCGTGCAGTTCTGGCGCTCCGCAAACAGGTAGCGCTGCAAGACTTTCGGCGCTTCCGCCGCCTTGACCTCCTTCGGCTTGACGCCGCCGATGGTTGCAAGCGCGATCGCCCCGCCCGCGGTCATCGCCGCTCCCTTCAGGAAGCCGCGCCGCGACGTCTCCTTGTTAATGATCTCGGGAATCTTGATCTCTTCTTTCATAGAAACCTCCATTTCGTCCATTTCGACACTCACAAATGATTCCACTTAGCCGAATTCAATACCCCCTCCCTTATCGATACCTTTCTTAAGGGTTCCCCTCCATTTGGCGAACCGCTTGCGGTGCGCCTGCGTTGGAAGGTTCCCCGCAAGGTTATTTCAGTTTGCTCGAATAGACGTAGTCGTTGGTCTTCTGCGCCGCATGGCAGCGGATGCACTCGTCGATCTTGCCCTCCTCCACGACCTTTCCATCCGGGGTATACTGTGCCCAGAACCAGTCTCCATCCGACGGGTTGAAGCCCTTGACCTTATACATGACGCCGATAAATTCGAGTTTCTTGTCGGCCTTGAAGTTGTCGATGACGACCATCGACTCCACCGGGAGTTTTCCCTTCTTGGCGGCGATGCCCTTGAGCACAGCATCGTTTACATAGACATTCAGGAGCGCGCCGTGCGGATCGACGCCCTTGTGCAGGGGCTTGGAGTCGGGCCACATCTTCCACTTCTTCGCGTAGTCGGCCTTTTTCAAAAAGTCCCAAACGGCGGCGCCGTTAGGGGCGATCTTTGTCTGCGCCGACACCCAGCCGACAAAGGCAATGGAGAGCGCAACGAATATCGCCGCAGTAATGATCGTACGTTTCTTCATGAATTTCCTCCGTGATGGTTGGTATGGATGAAGCGCGGAAGCGGAAGTGCAGGTCGTTTAAACGGCAATTTCCATAAAAACACATCATAGAACCTGTACAAAACCTCTGCCGGACCGCCTATCCGGCTTCTCTGTAAAGTTACCCTTTTATAAAAGTCTAATCGATTCCCTTCCTGTCTGTCAACCAATATTTACAAAAAAATGCAGGGATATCGGCATATTATGACATTTATGACATATGTCTTGCCGAGCAGAACGTAATTTGATAAGTTTACACGTCAACGGCTCCTCATCTTCAAGCTCGGGGAAGGGTTGCATCATGGAAATCAAGCACAAGATCTGGCTGGAAAAAAACGGGAAGGTCGTTTTCGGACCCGGGCGGGATGTTCTGTTCAAGGCCATCGACGAATGCCATAGCCTCAACGCAGCGGCGAAAAAACTGGACATGTCCTACCGAGCCGCCTGGGGACGCGTGAAGGCCTCCGAAGAGCGTCTCGGGATGAAGCTCGTGGCAACCGAGCCCGGGCGAACCGGCATGCACCTCACGGATGAGGCGAAAATCCTGATCCGCCAGTTCGATCACTTGGATGGAGAGATATCCTCCCTGCTCGAAGAAGCAAACCGGAATCTTTCCTGAACGCATTTATTCACGTCCTTGACTTGATTTTTTAAGCTGAAGATGGATCGGCGGGAATTTCCGAACGGCAGAAGAGGAGAAGTATGACAAAAGCACGCGGCGGTTTCAGGGATTTCTTCATTTCCGTCCGGTTGACCATCGTCCTGCTTGCCGCGATCGCCCTCGGGGCTCTCCTGGGGACGATCATCCCCCAGCAGGAGGCGGCGGAGGCCTTTTCCACGCGGCTGCACCCCGCACTCCTGGCCGTTTTTCAAGTCTTCCAGCTCTTCAACGTCTATAATTCCGCCTGGTTCATCCTCCTGCTCGTCCTGCTGGCCGTCAACCTGATCGCCTGTTCCGTGGACCGCTTTCCCGCGGCCTGGAGGCAGTTTCGCGGCGGCGCCGCGCCGGACGGAGCGGAGCGCCTCGCGGATCTCCCCCCGGAGCGGATCGTCGCGGCGGAAAGGCCGGCCGCGGAGGAGGTTTCCCGGCTGGAGGCCCTCCTCCGGAAGCGCTGCGGGCGGGTCCAAAAGGTGGAGACGCCCCGGGGGTTCGTCCTCGCCGGAGGAAAGGGCGCCTTTTCCCGTTTCGGGGTCTTTGTCGTCCACATGGGCGTCCTGCTGCTGATCGCGGGGGGTCTCGCCGGCGCCATTTTCGGTGTCCAGGGCTATGTGGAAATTGCGGAGGGGGATACCGCAAACACGATGCAGTTCCGGGGCGGAAAGGGGGCAGAGACCCTTCCCTTCGGCATCCGCTGCGACCGTTTCACCGTGGAGTACTATGAGAACGGCACCCCGAAGGTGTTCCGTTCCGATCTGACCTTTCTTGAAAAGGGAAAAGTCGTCCGGCAAGGGGCGCTCCTCGTCAACCACCCGATCGCCTTCGGCGGCCTGCGTTTCTATCAGTCAAGCTATGGCGTGCTGCCCGGTGGTCGTCTGGCGCTCTCTTATGTCCGGGGGAATGGAAAGGCCAACGAACGGGATGTGGCCGTCGGCTACACTTTCGATCTGCCGGGAGCGGAGGGGCGGGTGGAGGTCCTCCGCGCGGAGAACGATCTCATGCGGATGGGTCCGGCGGTGAAGCTTTCCATCACATCGATACGAGGGAATGTCCAGTTCTGGGTCTTCCGGAATATCGAGCGGATCAAGGAGGCGAATCCGGGAATTCTGGAGCAGGTTCCCCTGATGAACCCCGCTCTTTTCGCCCCTTATGTTTTCTCCATGCAGAAAAAGGGGGAGAAGTTCTACACGGTGCTTCAGGCGGCCCGCGATCCGGGCGTTCCTCTGGTCGCCGGAGGCGCGGCCCTGCTGATCGTCGGCCTCATGATCACCTTCTTTTTCTCCCACCGCCGGTTCCGGATTGTCCTGGAGGAGGAGAAGGGGGAAAGCCGGATCGGTCTCGCCGGATCGAGCAACCGGGACCCGGTCGGTCTGGAAAACGAGATGAATCAACTGCTGGCGGAGATCGGAAGGGCGGAGGGACGTTCATGAGCGATACGGCGATCCTGAACGGGGTGACCTTTGTCTACCTGCTCTCATTTCTTTTGTACCTCGTCCGGATGGTCCGGGGGAAGGAATTCTGGGGAAGCGCGGCCTCCCGGGTCGCCCGGATCGGTTTTCTGCTGCACAGCGCGGCCCTCCTGCTGCGATGGAAGAGCTCCTACGACCTCGGGATCGGCCATGCGCCGCTTGCGAACTTCTACGAGTCGCTCAGCTTCTTCGCCTGGGCGGTCCTTCTTCTCTACCTGATCATCGAATGGAGAACCCGCAGCCGCAGCCTCGGCGTCTTCGTGATCCCCGTCGCCTTTCTCCTTCTGGCCTTCGCCTCGATCTCCCCGGGCGTCAACGACCGGATTCAGCCCCTCATCCCGGCCCTGCAGAGCAACTGGCTCACCGTCCATGTCCTCACCTGCTTTCTGGGCTACGCCTCCTTCGCGATGGCCTTCGCCCTGGGAATCATGTATCTGCTAAAAGGAAGGGCGCGGGATGGCGGAACGGAGGAAGGGACGTTTTCCCGCCTGATCCCGGCCTCCGCTGCGGTCGAGGAGCTTCTCTACCAGAGCGTAGTTCTCGGTTTTGTACTGCTGACGCTCGGGATCATGACGGGGTCCGTCTGGGCCCACTACGCCTGGGGTTCTTACTGGAGATGGGACCCGAAGGAGAACTCGGCGCTGATCACCTGGATCGTCTATGCGGTGATGCTCCACGCCCGTTCCGTCCAGGGCTGGCGGGGAAGGCGGATGGCCTGGATGTCTCTTGTCGGCTTCGCCTCCGTGCTGTTCACCTACCTCGGGGTGAACTACCTCGACAGCCTCCACAGCTATTTCTGACGGCATCGTAAAAAGTCCGGATGCTGTTTATCACCTTCATGTGACGTTGCGCATCATCCTTCGTCATTGCGGCTTGTTCCGGGGACACGTTCCGATCCCTTCGGGCCTGGGGACACCTTGCGGCAAGGTGTCCCCGCATGTCCCCGACGCCTCCGGCTCAGGATTTCGGGGGCCTTGCATCCGGACGTTTTTGAACAGCTTGGATCTGCGACTTTTTCAACAGCCTGTTAGATCGCCTGCCCTTTGAACTGGCTGACATATAGATGGTGGTAAAAACCGCGGCGGGCGAGGAGTTCACAGTGCGTCCCCTTTTCGACGATCTCGCCGTTATCGATCACCAGTACCTGATCGGCGTCGCGAATGGTGCTCAGGCGGTGGGCGATCACGAAACTGGTCCGCCCCGCCATGAGTCGTAGCAATGCCTTCTGGATGCGCGCCTCGGTGCGGGTATCGACGCTGCTGGTCGCCTCGTCGAGGATCAGGATCGCCGGATCGGCCAGGATCGCGCGGGCGATGGACAAGAGCTGCCGCTGCCCCTGGCTCAGGTTCCCGGCCCGCTCCGAGAGTGTTGTCCGGTAGCCCTGCGCCAGTTGACGGATGAAGGGATCGGCGCCGGCCATTTTGGCCGCCTCGATGCACTCCTCGTCGTCGGCAGAAAGCCGTCCGTAGCGGATGTTCTCCATCACGGCGCCGGAGAAGAGAAACGTATCCTGCAGCACAATCCCCAACCGGCGGCGCAGGTCCGCCTTCCGGATAGAGCGGATGTCCGTGCCGTCGATCATGATACCTCCGCCGTCGATCTCATAGAAGCGGGTCAACAGGTTGATGAGGGTGGTCTTCCCCGCGCCGGTCGGTCCCACCAGCGCCAGCGTCTCTCCTGCCCTGGCCTCGAAGGTCATATCCTTGATGACGGGCGTCCCGGGCCGGTAGCCGAAGTTCACATGGTTGAACCGGACCTCTCCCCGGATGGATTCCAGCGGCGCTGCGTCCGGGGCGTCGTCCGCCTCGGCCGGCGTGTCGATGATTTCAAACACCCGCTCCGCCCCGGCGAGGGCCGCCTGGATCGAGTTGTACATGTTCGCCAGCTGCCGCAGCGGGCTGATGAAGTTCTGCGCATAGTTGATGAAGGTTGCGATGATCCCTACGGTAACCAGCCCCTGTAGCGCGAGCCAGCCACCCAAGCCCGCGAGGACAATCACGAAGAAGTTCCCCAGAACGTTTGTCAGCGGCATGAGCAGGAAGGCATAGCTGTTGGCCCAGACGGCCGCGCCAAACACCGCCTGATTGCTCCGGCGGAAGGCCTCGATTGACGACTCGTTCCGGCCAAACGCCTTGACCACCTTCTGCCCGCTGATCGCCTCCTCCATCACCCCGTTGAGTTCGCCGAGATACTTCTGAAGTTCCTGAAATCCTCGGCGCGTGTACCGGGCAACAAACTCGGTGAACCCGAACATGATCGGGACGACCAGGACGGAGGCCAGCGCCAGCCACTTGTCCAGAACGAACATCGCCACCAGGATCCCGATGAGCGAAAGGACGCCGGCCAGCAGCGAGGTGACATTCTGTGAGACGGCCTGGTTGACGGCGTCGATGTCGTTCGTCAGGCGGCTCATCAATTCACCCGCCGGCCTGCCGTCGAAAAAGCTTACGGGCAGGTTCTGCATGTGGGAAAAGAGATCCCGCCTCAACTCTTTCAGGGCGCGCTGGGAGACGTCGGCCATCAGCCATGCCGAGACGGCCTGGAAGAAGTTGTTCAAAAGGTAGACGATGAGCATCCAGAGGGCGATCTGCGCGAGCCCGGCCAGCTCCTTCACGGCGATGAACCGGTCGATGGCCACCCCCATCAAGTAAGGACCGATCAACCCGAGAACCGTATAGACCACGATCATCCCGCAGACCGCAATCAGCATCCCTTTGAAGGGGCTCAGGTACGGCAGCAGGCGCCTCAGGGCGTGGCGCGGGTTGCTGGCCGCCTCGATCGTCTCCCGCATCCCCTGCAAGCGCGGCTGCATCGCGGTGCGGATATTGCCGGTGGCGCGGCCTGCCTTGGAAAATCTCATGTTGAGACCTCAAGTTTTGACGAACTCGAAAAAGTCACCAAACTTGTCACTCCGGCGGAAGCCTGAGTATAGAACTACTTAAAAACACTGGATTCCGTGTCAAGCACGGAATGACAAAACAGGGCAAAATCGACTTTTTACGCATTCATCAAGGTTGGCGACTTTTTACGGGGCCGTCTCTTTCGGATCCGTGTCATTGCCCAGTTGGGATTCGAATATTTCACGGTAAATCGGACAGGCGACGATCAGCTCCGCGTGCGACCCCTCCGCCGCGATGCGCCCTCTTTCGAGTACGACGATTTTGTCCGCCTTCAGCACGGTGCTGATCCGTTGCGCCACCACCAGAGTGGTGTGCCGGTGCATCTGCACATCCAGCGCCTCCTGGATCTTCGTTTCGGTCTCCACGTCCACTGAGCTGGTGCTGTCGTCGAGGATCAGGATCTTCGGCCGGATCATCAGCGCCCGTGCGATCGCGATCCGCTGCTTCTGGCCGCCGGAGAGGTTCGTGCCGCGCTCTTCGATGTGGGTGTCATACCCCTTGGGAAGCGCTGTGATGAAGTCGTGGGCCTGGGCCGCTTTGGCCGCCGCGAAGATCTCCTCGTCGCCGGCGCCGGGGACGCCGTAGCGGATGTTGTCCCGCACCGTCCCGGAAAAAAGAACCGTCTCCTGCGGCACTATCCCGAACTGCGCCATCAGGGAGTCCTGCCGAAGCCGGCGGATGTCGATCCCGTCGAGCAGGATTCTTCCGGCGGAAACATCGTAAAAACGCGGCACGAGATTCACCAGCGTCGATTTTCCCGAGCCGGTCGCCCCCAGGATCGCGACGATCTGTCCCGGCTCGATGGTCAGATCGATCTCCTCCAGGACGGATTCGGCGTGGGCGCCGTTGTAGTGGAAGGAGACGTTTTCGAAGACCAGCCTTCCCTGGACCGGTTCGGGCAGGGCGATTGCGCCCGGGGAGTCCCGGACGCCGGGCACGGTATCCAGTACTTCGCTGACGCGCTTTGCCGAAGCGATCCCGCCGGCCCAGATGTTCGACAGAATCGTCATCATGATCAGCGGCGTCATGGTAGTCAGCAGGTAGTTGGTGAAGGCCACGATCTGCCCGACGGAGAGATCCCCCCGGACGGATTGGATACCGCCGGCCCAGATGACGATTACCATGCCGATATTCACGCACATCGTCAGGACGGGCGACATGGTCGAGACGACTTGCAGCACCCGCACCGATTGGCCGGTGTAGGCCTCGTTGGTCTTTTCAAAGCGTTCGCCTTCGAAATCGGCCCGCACAAAGGACTTGACCAGCCGCGCCCCGGCGATGTTCTCCTGCAGGACGGTGTTGAGCCCGTCTAACTTCTGCTGCACGGACCTAAAGAGCGGCTCCATCCGGATGACAAAAAACACGATGATCACGGAGGTGATGAGCAGAAGCGGCAACATGGCCAGGGCCAGGCCGGGGCTGGTGCTGACCATCAGGATGAGGCTCCCGATCATCAGAAGCGGCGCGCGCGTCCCGATCCGGAGCGAGATCATCACCACGCGCTGAACGGCATTCGCGTCACTGGTCAGACGCACCATCAGCCGGCCGGTCGTCTGCTCATCGAGATTGGCAAACGAAAAAGTCTGGATCCGGGTGAAAAGCGCGTCGCGCAGATCGCGGGCCACGCTTTCCGCAACCTGGACGGACAGGACGTTGTTGCAGATGGCGAACAGCGTGCTCAAAAGAGAAATGCCGAGCATCAGCAGCGCCGTCCGGATGACAACCTGCTGGTCGTGCCGCCCGATCCCCTGATCGATGATCCGCTGGATCAGACGGGGGATCGCCAGATCCATGAAGACCAGCGCGGTCAGCAGAACCAGGGCCAGCGCAGAGCGTTTCCAATATGGCTTGACGAAAGAGGCGAGTTTGAAGATCTGGTCCATTGTGCGTCACCGGGGTCCAAAGGATGTCCATGAATACATCCGTCGGCCCCGGATTGTCCAGGTTTTTGGTAAAAAGCACCCCGGCAAGACGGGAGTCGTACCCGCTTTGAGGCCGTTTCGGATCTGCCGGGAGAACCACGGAGAGGGCGGGTCCCAGTCGGTCCCGAATGGATAACCTGTCATATATTTGAATCCGTTAGCGAGCACATTACTGTTCGCCGCAAAGCAAAATATATTGCAACTTATTTTGCTTTATGGCATAAAAGATTCCATGTTGATTCCACGTTATTCAGCGACATCCATCCTCCGGGACCTTGAGGAAAAGATGGTTTTTCTCTCCGGGCCCCGCCAGGTCGGGAAAACCACCCTGGCAAAATCGTTCCTGCACAGAAAACAGGACCGCTATTTCAACTGGGACAACCGACAGGACCGGCGGGAGATCCTCGCGGCGCGATGGCCTGCGGAAGATGCGACCCTGATCTTTGATGAACTCCACAAATACAGAAGCTGGAAGGCGTGGATCAAAGGGGAATTCGATCATCACCGGGAGCGGCTGAAATTTCTCATCACCGGGAGCGCCCGCCTTGACGTATACCGCAAGGGCGGCGATTCGCTTCAGGGGCGTTATCATTCCCACCGTCTGCATGGATTCTCCGTCAGCGAGATGGAGCGCCTGTCGGTTGCCATCGAACCGTTCAAGGAACTGTCGTTCCCGGATGCATCATGCGGCGATGTGATTGAAACCCTTTTTCATTACGGCGGCTTCCCGGAACCGTTCCTCAAACAGAATCAGCGCTTTCTGCGACGATGGCAGAGGGAAAAGATGGATCGTTTTCTGAGGGAGGATATCCGCGACCTGGAAAACGTCCGGGACCTTTCCGCCCTTGAACTGCTGTCCGACCTGCTCGCTGAAAGGATCGGCGCCCCCCTTTCGCTGCAGTCCCTGAGGGAAGACCTGGAGGTCAGCCATCGCGCCGTATCCCACTGGGTCGATATCCTCGAAAGGCTGTATTACTGTTACCTCGTTACGCCCTATGCCCACAGCACCGTTCGTTCCCTGCGCAAAGCTCCCAAGGCCTACCTCTGGGACTGGTCCGTCATCACCGATGAGGGCAGCCGCTTTGAAAATCTGATCGCCGGGCACCTCCTGAAAATGTGTCATTTCCTGGAAGACCGAGAAGGTTACCGGATGGGTTTGCACTATCTGCGCGACGTATCGAAAAGGGAAGTTGATTTTCTGGTCACCGTGGACAAGCGGCCCTGGTTTGCGGTCGAATGCAAAATGTCCAGCCATTCCGTGAACCCCGCCCTCCGCTATTTCGGCGAGCGTTTGCAGATCCCCTGCCTCTATCAGGTCTCCTTGAGGGGATCTGACGATCTCCTGGATGGCCGGGTAAGGATCATGCCCGCCGCAAAATTCCTCTGTGCGCTTCCCTGACGTCTCCGGGAAGGATCAAACCGGATGCCGCTGAAGAAACTGTACGGATTGTCGGCAAAGAGAACCTCGTAGGAGGCGGGAACCACCCCCGTTTCGACGGCGTTTTGGATCTTTTCCGAGGGCGAGGCTTGCGGCCTCAGTTGGCGCGGGTCTGTCTGTAGTACCATTGCATCTGCCCGGCGCTGCTCTCCTCATCCACATTCTCCTCCGATACCAGCTTCTCGCCCCGGGCCGGCGGCAGCACCTCCTTGAGCTTCCATGCCTCATCCAGCCGGCCGAATGTCCAATATTCCTCGAAAGGGGTGACGTATTGCTGTTCGCTGAGAATCTGGCGCCCCTTGCGGACAATCTTCTGGGCATGGGCGCTGATGCGAACGGTGAACTCATCCTTGGCCGGGTCGGTGAAATTTCGGATCAGGATCAGTTCCGCCTTGCGCACGCAAAGGTTCCGGTATTCCACATTCATCCCATCTATCTGCCATTGCCGGATCTGCTTGCGAAGGCTGTCCGCCACATCCCGGAACAGGTCCGCTTCGGGCGCCTGCGCTGGATCACCGGACTCCCGGGCCAGAAATACATTTAAGAATACCTGCCGCGCCCGTTCGATCATCTGTTGTCGATTCCAGAGTTTGTCCGTCCGGACCAGGAAGTTCAACATGCGGTCGATGCGCGTCGCCTTTTCTTCGGTGCCCTTCTCCAGCCACGGCCCCGCTTTTCCCTGCTTCCCGGCCACATCTCCATAGATCCCCTGCAGGGTCTGATCGGTCAGCATCTCGACGAAATTTTCCTCCTTGAGGAGATCGGACTCGCCGGACTGCTCGATCTCACGGAGCAGCCAGCGGTCCCCCGAGCGTTGAAATGTCCAGAACTCCTGGAACCGGGCCGGACCCTTGTCCCCCCGCAGATATTTTTGATTGCGGTCATCCACATAACTATCGCGCGCCGAGGCGGTAATCAGGGCGCTGAATTCCCGCTGATCGTTCTTCTCCGTGTAGCGGAGATTGACGATATCCACCTTCTCCACCTTGAGGTCTTCGATTCTGTTGATCTCGTGATTCCGGGCCAGCCCCTGAAGCTGGACGCAATGTTGGAGGAACAGGGCCCGCATCAGGAGCGGTTCCATGGGGCCATAGTCGCGCTTTCCCCAGCACTCCTGGAGCTTGCGAAACGTCGCTTCGGCCAGCTTGCGCAACTCCGGCAAAGAGAAAGCCGGATCCTGTTTGCTCAGGAATTCTATAAGTTTCTCCGTCTTTGCGGCCTTTTTCGCCACCGCCGCCGGAGTGTAAAGATAGTCCAGGTTTTCGCTCTTCGCTTTTTTGTTGATCAACATCAGCAGGAAATTGACCACGTCTTCGTTTTTCGCCATGTTGGGCAGCAGGGCCCGCAGGATCAAACTGATCAAACTAAGAATCAAGTAAAAAATGAGGAAGAGAATAATAATGAAAAAGAGGGTCCAGAGGAGATCGGTGAGACTACTGCTCTTACCGGATCCGCCGGAACTGGAACGGCTGGAACTGGAATGGCTGGAGCTTCCCCCCTTGTTGTGGACCAGAAAGTTGCCCGCCAGAAAGGTATGCGGCGGGCCGACGCTGAGGTTGTAAACCACCGCTTCCCGTTCCTGCGTCGAGGTTCCGATGACGGCGGCATGATTCAAAACCCCATCGTTTAAAATGAGCACTTTTTGTCCGGGCCGAAGCTTGCCGGCCTCCAGGAATATCCCGCCGGGCAGACCGACCGGGTGTTCGGGTGTTGTTCGAAGCGTTCCGCGATCCGTCTCGATCGTCAAAACGGCGGAGCGGGTCGCGAAGAGCTTCTCTACGCCGGCCTCGACCATCCCCCCTTCCGGGTTGACCGCCCGCACCCTGTCTCCTGCCGACAACTTTTCAATGGGGGTCCGGCCCGAGGATGTCCGGATCATCGTTCCGGCGGGGAAACAACCGCCACCGCCGCCTTTGTTATGAACCGCAACGCCCCCGGCAAAGAAGGTGTTCGGATGATCGGTCTGAAGGTTGAAAACAGGGACGCGCTCACGAACCCTCTGGATCGATAGAATGCGCTGTTCCGACAGGGACTGCCCATCCCGGGCAAAAATGACGTCGCCCGCCTTGAGGACGTCGAGCGTCTTGAAGGTGCCGCGTCCGACATAGAAGGGATGCTCTGCGGTGGCCCTGATGGTTTGCCGTTCGGTCGTGAGAATGACATATTCATCCACGGTATGGCGAAGGATATTTCTCACCTTTGTCTGAACTATCCGCCCTTCCGGCGAATAGGCCAGCACCGGATCCCCCGGCCGGACAGCGCTGATCGGCTTTTCGGCGCCGTCGGGTTGCAGAATCAGGCTCTCGGGGAGAAAGCACCCCTTGTTGTGAACGACGATGCCGGCCGGAATGAACGTCCCGCCGGGCATCACCATCAGATTGTACGCCGGTTGATCCGCCCGGACAGGTTGAATGGACAGGATTGGAACCGAATGAAGTTTTTCGTGATGCATCCGGTAAACTAGGTCGCCAACCTTCAGCAGCCTGGCGATGCGGTACTCTCCGGGTCCCGCCATCACCGGATGCTCCGGCGTGATCACCATCTTGGAATCTCCCGCGAGGATTTCCAGGTAATGGTCCGCGCTGGTCTCGGTCAGCGCCTTCACCGTTCCCGCCTGGAGTTTCTCTTCCACAATGCTCCAGACCGGATCACCGACGCGAAGGTTCTCGATGGCAGTGGCGCCTGCCGGGGTCGGAATCGGGGTGCCCTTTGCGAGGCAACCGCCGCCGCCCCGCGCCCAGACCGGAACAGAAGCCACCAATACAAGCAGCAGTGCTGTTAGGATAGCCTGTTTTCTCATGGACTTTTTCCGATGATTCGCTCGATTGATTTAACAGCCCGTTGAAAAAGCCGCTGATCCAGGCTGTTCAAAAACGTCTGGATGCAAGGCCCCCGAAATCCTGAGCCGTGAGGCGTACATTATGGTACGTTGAACGGCGAAGGATGAGGGAAACGCAGCAAACGGGCGTTTTTCAAAAGCCTGTTAATGGAGCGCGGACAGGACACCGCCCAATATCGCGGCAGCCACAACCATGCTCACGCCGAGGATGCAGGCTGCCACGATTCGGCTGTAGTATTCCGCCACGGCCCTGTTTCCCCGGGCAATCTCTTTCTCTTCGTCTATGTTCGGGGTCAAGCGGCACATCAACCTCGTCACCACGACCGAAGCGAGCAGGATCAACGCCATTCCCACCAGACCGCCAACCACCGAAAAGATCACCGACCAGCCAATGTTGCTCATCGTCTCCGTCATAACAACCCCCTTCCGATTATCTGGGGACAGATTTCAAATCTGTCCCCAGGTTTCCCAGCTCGGCTCAAAACTTGACTTGCGGGACCACGCGGTCCCCGGCATCCTCCATCTGGAAGAAAGCCTCAGCCTGGAAGTTGAACATATTGGCAATCAAGTTGCCGGGGAACATCTCCACCCGGTTTTTGTATCGCATGGCCGCATCGTTGTAATACTGGCGGGAAAAACCGATCTTGTTCTCCGTCGATGCCAGCTCTTCCTGCAGCGCAATGAAGCTCTGGTTGGCTTTCAGGTCCGGGTAGGCCTCGGCCAGGGCGATGAGGGATCGCAAGGATTGGGTCAGTGCGTTTTCGATCTTTGCCCGCTCTTCTACGCTTCCCTTAAACGCTGTCGCCTGCTGGCGCGCCCTGACTACCTCATCGAGGGTTTGCCGTTCGTGGGCGGCATAGCCCTTGACGGACTCGATCAGGTTGGGAATCAGGTCATGACGCCGCTTGAGCTGCACATCAATGGCGCTCCAGGCATTTTTGACCTCATTTCGGGCGCCGACGAGACCATTGTAAAGGATCATGACAAGAATGCCCAAAACGAATAGGCCGACAATAATGATCATCATTAGCATAACACCCCCTTTTGATTCGAGTAGACCTGTTTCCTGCAATTACTCACGTTTCATCTTATTGCTCATTTGGAATTATAACGTCGCATGATGTTGATTTGTGGACCACTATGGAGAAATATTTCCATGAAATCAAGAAATAAATCAATAAGCGATTGTCAGTGGAACTTTCCATCGTGGACTCGAATCCGTGATTCAGTCCGAACGAGGGAGGTATCTCAAACCGCAGCGGACCTCTCCCGTGGCGGGCCGGGGGGTCGCATGGCGCAGGAAAGGATTATCATTGACATTCCTCATCGTTTCCCGTACTTCTTTGCCGGAAATTTCAGTGGAAAAAAGGAGAAAACCGTGAAGGACTACACCCGTATTGCCCGGAAGATCACGATCGTGCTGTTCCTCTCCCAGAGCCTGAGCTCGGCAGGATTCATCGCCGCCTTCACCGTCAACGCTCTCGTCGGCGTCGACTTGAGCGGACAGAAGGCCATGGCGGGTGTGCCCGGCGCCGTCTACGTGCTGGGGCAGGCTTGCGGCGCCCTGATCTGGGGTTTCAGCATGGAGCGGATCGGCCGGCGAGGGGGTCTCGCCCTGGGCCAGGTCCTCGGAGTGATCGGATCGGCGATCGCAATGAGCGCGGTGGTCGGCCGTTCCTTGCCGCTCTTCCTGATGGGTCTTGTCCTGGTAGGAATGGCCAGATCGGCCGTTGATCTGGGTCGTTTTGCCGCGGCGGAGGTCCACCTGCCGTCCGAACGGGGGCGGGCCATCTCCCATGTGGTGTTGGGAAGCACGGTGGGGGCGATTTTCGGACCGCTGCTGGTGGGCCCCACCGGAACGTTGGCACAGTGGGCCGGGTTTGCGGAGCTGGCCGGACCCTACAGTGTAGGCCTTGCCGGACTGTTCGTGGCGGCCATACTGATCTTTGCGGGGCTGAGGCCGGACCCACGAGACGTCGGGCGGGAAATCGCCCGCCTGTATCCGGAATCGGTTTCCCGGCAGGGGACCCGCTCCCTTTCAGATATTGTGCGGCAGCCCGGGGTGATCGTAGCCATGGTCAGCGTGGTCTTTGCCCAGATGGTGATGGTCGTGCCGATGTCCATCACCTCGGTCCACATGAAGGCCCTTCACCACCCCTTGAGCGCGCTGTCGCTGGTGATTTCCGCCCATACCCTGGGGATGTACGCCTTCTCCATCCTCTCCGGGCGGATGACCGACCGGTGGGGGCGCGGGCAGGTGATCATCCTGGGAACGGTTGTGATGATTGTCTCCTGCCTGATGGCCGCCCCCTCGACCGGCCTTGTGGCTCTGATGGTCGCACTCTTTCTGCTGGGGCTTGGCTGGAACTTCGCCTACGTGGCCGGATCCGCCTTGCTGGCCGATCAGCTTTCGCCCGGAGAAAGGGCCAAGACCCAGGGGTTCAACGACATGCTGCTGAACCTGACCTCGGCTGCCAGCCAGGTCGTCAGCGGGGTGGTGTATGCCGCCGGCGGCTACGGGGTCATGGCTCTGGCGGCGGCGGCGGCATCGCTGGCGCCATTGATCCTGGCCATATGGTGGCAGGCGGCCGGCCGGCAGATCACCACACCCCCACAGCCATAGATCGGATGGATCAGGCCTTCAGAAGGAACAGGCCGTCGGCGACCACGGGTTTTGAACCGGCTATCATGACGGAGTTGAGGCCTATCTCGGCTTTGAATATGCAATGGCGTTACCGAAAAGTTCAAGACCGTTTGGGTGAAGTGCTCCGGATTCCGGTACATCTTTTCAGTCCTGTTGGAGGACCTTGAGGATCTCCGGACCGAAGCGGTTCAGGCTGTCCGCCGAGAGGAGCCCGCGTCCAGTCATAGTCTGAAGGGATGCGGCTTTTAGACGCGCAAGGGCGACGAGCTGCGGATCGGGCAGGAGCATGAAGCAGGCGCGGTTGATCTCTTTCGCCTTTTCGAAGCGCCAGCGGCATAACAGCCGGAGCCGCTCCTTCTGCTCGGAGGTCAGTTGCGCATAGCCTGGGAGCTTCCGATGGCCCAGCCGGTCGAGGGCCTTCGGCCGCCAGGCGACTGCGGTCAACCCGACGAAGAGGCGTTTCGCCTCCTTTTCCATCCCCTTTTCATGTAGTTCCGCGTCCAGCTTCCGGTAGAGATCGTGCAGGTGGGCCGTATCGAGGGCGGCGTAGTCCAACTGTTCCTCGGAGAGGGGTCGGATATCCCACCGGGAGCACTGCATCTTCTTCTCCAGGATGACGCCGAGGTAGGTCTCGAGAAGCGTCGAGAGGGCGAGCTGCCGAAAGCCCAGGAGCGATGCGGCGCGGTGGGTGTCGAAGATGTTCCGGAAGGCAAAGGCGTAGTCCCGCTTCAGGATCCGGATGTCGTTGTCGCCGGCGTGGAAGATCTTGAGGACGTCCGGGTCGATCAGGACGTCGCCGAGAAAGGAGAGGTCAAGACCCTCCGCCAGCGGATCGATCAGCCAGATCATCTCCCCCGTCTGGACCTGGAGGAGGCAGAGCTTGTCCCGGAAGTAGCGGAAGGAGTCGTACTCCGTATCGAGGGCGATCACCGGCGCGGAGCGGATCGATTTTTCGGCCTTCGCCAGTTTTACGGGCGTGTTTACAAACGTCCAGTTTCTTTTCATGACACCCCTATCCTTTCGCTCCGGTTTATCGAGGCCCTTATCAGACTTTTCAGCGGATCGCCATCCTTAATGCAACATTCACGAGAAAAAATGAGGCCATAACGGCGAAGGCGCCCAGATCGCATCCGGAAAGCGCCAGTTCCCGGAGCATGGTCCTGGGGCCGCGCCGGTAACCGCGAGCCTCCATGGCAACGGCGAGCTCGTCGGCGCGGCGGAAGGCGGAGAGGAGCAGGGGGACGGCGAGCGCCGCGACGGCGCGCGTCCGAAGGGCAAGGCTTCCCGTCGTGAAATCGGCGCCCCGCGCCATTTGCGCCATCCGGAGCCGGTCGTACTCCTCTAAGAGCATCGGCATGAAACGGAGCGCCATTGCGATCATCACGGCAAGGTCCTGCGACGGGATCCCCACCCTGGAGAGCGGTCGGAGGAGCCGCTCGATACCTCCGACGAGGTCGGAGGGGGGCGTCGTCATCGTGAGGACGGCGGCGCCCAGCACAAGACCGGCGAACTGCCAGGTCACGTAAATCCCCCGGACGAGACCCTCCTGCGTGATCCGGACCGGCAGAGGGGCGAGCGACAGGATCGGCCGCCCCTCGGTGAAAAAGAGGTGAACGAGAAAAATCATCGCCATGAAAACCGCCACAGGCCGGAGCGCCCCCAGGGCCTGCGCGGGCGTCATGCGGGTCGTGGCGACGATCGCGGCGAGAAAAGCGCTGATCAGCAGGATCTCCGCCGGCGTCGCCCCAAAGATGAGGATGCTGAGCGCGACCACGGAGAGGATCTTCACCCGCGGGTCGAGGCGGTGAACGACCGTGTCGCCCGGCAGGTACTGCCCCAGATGGATCACGATCCGCACCCCCCCGGAAGACCATCGAGACCGACGGCAATCAGCAGATCCGCCTTTTCGAAAACCTCCGCCGGCGTTCCGGTCAGGAACACCTGCCCCCGGTCCATGACGAAGACCCGGTCCGCCTCCGCGACGTCCCGCATGTCGTGGGCGATGTGGATGATCGCTATTCCCGCCCGGTTCAGTTGCCGGATGATTTCCAGGACGCGCTGTTTCCCCGCCGGATCGAGATAGGCCGTCGGTTCGTCGAAGGCGATGTAGCGGGGATTCATGGCGACCACGCCGGCGATGGAGAGGAGGCGCTTCTCCCCGCCCGAAAGGGTGTGAGGTGCGCGTTTCTCGAAACCCGTCATCCCGACCATCGCCAGAGATTCATCGACGCGGCGCCGGATCTCCGCGGAAGGAAGGGCTAGGTTGCCGGGTCCGAAGGCGACGTCCTCCTCCACCGTCATCCCCACGATCTGGCTGTCCGGGTTCTGGAAGACCATCCCCACCCGCCGCCGGATCTCCCGGACGGAAGAGATGTCGGTCGTCATCATCCCGTCCACACAGACCGTGCCGGCCCGGGGGAACAGGAGGGCATTCAGGTGTTTGATGAGCGTGGTCTTGCCGCAACCGTTCGGCCCGATCAGCGCCGTGTGCGCGCCATCTTCGATATCGAGGCTGATCCCCTGGAGGCAATCGGGCGCCCCGGCGTCGTAACGGTAAACCAGATTTTCGACACGGATCATAGGAGCTTCCCGCCGAGACGATCCCGGAGCTTGAGCGCAATCAGCGCCGTGAGGACGATCTTGATCCCGTCGCCCGGGAGGAAGGGGAGGACGCCGACGGCCAGCGCCTTCACCGGGGTCAGACGGGCGACGAGGGAGAGCTGGAGGACCCCCAGCGCATAGAGGACCGCCGTTCCTGCGACGAGCGAAAGACACAGCCACGCAATGCCCGGACGCTCCTTCAGTGCGGCGAGTTTGCCGATGACGAAGGCGGCGGCGACAAATCCGATCAGATAGCCGCCCGTCGGTCCGAAGAGGACCCCGAGGCCCGCCTTGCCGCCGGCAAATACCGGCAGACCAATGATACCGAGGAGGAGATAAACCACCTGGCTGAGCGCCCCGAGACGACCTCCCAGGAGTGTTCCGGCGAGGCCGAGAAACAGGGTCTGGAGGGTGATCGGCACCGGCGGGAGCGGGATGATGATGTAGGCCCCCACGGCGGTCAGCGCCCCGAAGAGGGAGGCGTAAACCATGCCGCGGAGCGAGGTCTGTTCCGGGTTCATTGGTTTTTCAACTCTTTTCCCTTCGTTCCCGTTCCCGAAGCCGTTTTTCAATCCAGAGGCAAAACCGCATCAGGAAACCTTGATGTTGGGTGTGAGTGGGGATTCCCAGGATGCTGCCGGTGACCTCGCTCCGTTCATAGCAATCCAGGATGATCGGCCGGTCGGCCGGACCGGTGCGATCGATCCGGTAACGGTAGAGGGAACCCAGGTGATAGCAGAAGGGGGGACGGCTCCGGTCGAAGGCCTCGATGCAGGCCTCGTCCGATGCGGTGAGGGTCCTCCCGGTGCAGCCCGGGTCCGTCGATCCGTCCGCCGTCCCGCCGTCTCCGTAGAATGTACGTTTAAAATCAAGGAAGTCCCGGCGGTATTGTTCGACAAAATACCGGTAGGCGTCCGGGTCGGTCTGAAAATATTTCTCGACCAGGCCGCACGCCGCGATCTCCTCCTTGCCGGGCAGTGCATCCACCACACGCATCATCCGCTTTTTCTCCTCACCGACGCCGTGAAACCTTTGGAAATCGTGATCCCTCCGCGCGCTGGACATTTTTCGACCCTGCACCTCCTCGCTTCGCTGCGGGGACAGGGTGCCCCGAAAAATCTCCAATACGCGCTTCCGGGATCCGATTTCCAAGTTGCGCAAAGGTCTCGCCGTTTAGACGATTTTTTTCGAAACCATCCCATCTTCCGGCGAATAGACGCCGGTAGTGATCATTCTAATATAATGATGAAATTATCTTGACAAGCAAAATATTGTGATTTATTAAATCACATAATTCAGAGGGAGATCCCTCAGTGCCACCATTTATAGAAAGGAGGTGCCAAAATGAAGAAGGTATTTGCTGTCATTATTTCCCTGCTTTTTGTCGCGGCGTTATCCTTTGCAGTCGTAGGGTGCAAGAAAGCCGAAGAGCAGAAACCGGCTCCGGCCGCGGCTCCGGCCGCGGCTCCGGCTCCGGCCCCGGCTCCGGCGCCCGCGCCTGCCCCGGCAGCACCGGCCGCTCCGGCGACAAAGTAAGAAAAGTTTCAATCGTCACGAGGAAGGAACCGGCCGAACAGCGATGTTCGGCCGGTTTTTTTATGCAGGCTTCGAAAAAAGCCCGGATACCTCGCTAACAGGCTGTTGAAAAACGCCCATCTGCGGCGTTTCCCTCATCCTTCGCCGTTCAACGTACCTAAAAGTACGCCTCACGGCTCAGGATGTCGGGGGCCTTGCATCTGGCCATTTTTGAACAGCCTGCAAAAGAGCCTTTTTCAACAGTCTCCCAAAGTCTTGCCGCCCCGTGCGAAAAAATCTGGACATCCGGCAAAAGAAGGTTTATGGGACAGAATATTTGGATCCATCACCGTAAGTCATGAGAGGCTGGAATGAAATTCGACATTGCCAAGAGCGGAAGCGGACTCGTTTATGAGATCCGTCACATTGTAAATGTCGCCAACCGGTTGAAGCAATCGGGTGTGGAGGTGGTCTGGGAGAACATCGGCGATCCCGTCCAAAAGGGTGAGAAGGTTCCCGAATGGATGCGGGAGGTCCTTACCGACCTGCTGCGCGAAGACTGTGCCTACGGCTATTCCCCGACGAAGGGGGTGGACGCGACCCGCGAGTTCCTCGCGGAAAAGGTCAACCGACGCGGAAAGGCGCAGATCACGCCGGAGGATATCATCTTTTTCAACGGTCTGGGCGATGCGATCGCCCGCGCCTACAGCGCCATCCGCGTCGATGCGCGGATCATCATGCCGGAACCGACCTACTCCACGCACCTCTTGGCGGAGGTTCTCCATGCCTCCTTTCCGCCGAACACCTACCGGATGAATCCCTACTGCGACTGGTCCCCGGATATCAATGAATTGGAGCGGAAAGTGAAGAGCCACAAGGCGATCGTCGGCATCCTCGTCATCAACCCCGACAACCCGACCGGCTACGTCTATCCGGAGGAGACGCTCACACGGATCGTCGATATCGCGCGCCGCTACGACCTCTTCCTGATCTTCGACGAGACCTATCAGAATATCATCTTCAACGGAAAAAAGACGGTTCCGCTGTCCGACATCGTCGGCGAGGTCCCGGGGATCTCGATGAAGGGGATCTCGAAGGAGTTTCCCTGGCCCGGTTCCCGCTGCGGCTGGATGGAGGTCTACAACGCCGATCGGGATGAGACCTTTTCCCGCTACATCGATGCGATCCTGACCCAGAAGATGTCGGAGGTCTGCTCGACGACCCTCCCGCAGATGGCGATCCCCCGGATCATGACCCACCCGCAGTATCAGCCCTACCTGCAGGAGAGACTCCGACACTATGAAAAGCTCTCCAACATAGCCTACAGGATTCTCAAGGACCTCCCTTATGTGATGGTGAACCGGACCTGCGGCGCCTTCTACATGACGGTGGTCTTCAACGAGGCGGTCCTCAACAACCGCCAGCGCCTGCCGATTCCGCAGGAGGACGTCCGGACCTACATTGAAAGCCTGGTTGCGGAACCGATCGAACCCGACAAGCGCTTCGTCTATTACCTGCTGGGCGCCACGGGGATCTGCGTGATTCCGCTGACCTCCTTCTTCACCGACCTGCCCGGTTTCCGGATGACGCTGCTTGATCGGGACGAGACTAAGTTCGAACATGTCGTCCGAACCCTCGGCGAGAAGATCGTCCAGTACGTCGAATCGGCCCGGTGATCCCAGGGGGAAGGGATAGTTTTATGCAATTTGTAAAAACGAAGGCACAGTTCACGAGCTCTTTTTTTGTCCTCAGCCCCGTATAACGAATGCCCTTTTTCATGAACTCTTCGTCGATTACGATGTTGGTCCTCATTTTCATCACCCTCTCCAGGGTTCGCTATACCCCTTCTATGAGGAAGGACTCCACACGGCAACGCTGCGCATTTACCATACCCCGATCTCGCCGTTGTCAAAAATAGAAAATTCGAATATGATCATTTCGGGCAATGGCTGGGCGTAGAACTCTTTCTTCTGGAAGGGCCGCACAAATCCACTTTTAGACAATATCATCCTGGGCAGACCGGTGTCTCTGGCCGCCTTGGACGGCCATTCCGCCCGGAATGCCTATGGTTGGTTATGTGAAGCCAGGCTTGGATTTGAAGACGCCTGCTACCGGATCATAATAGCGCCATTCCATCGTTACTTGACGATCATTTATCGTAACCAATGCATAGCCTTCTCAACAGGAGGACTGAACATGAAGTTTGAAATTCGCCCCGCCGTCAAAGAAGAGATGGAGGCTTTCAAGCACGTTGCCTTTACAGCACTCGTCATGTCGCCTGAGGTCATGCCACCCGAGATTGTCCATGGCATAAAACCTGATTGGACACTCTGCGCATTTGAGAAGGGAAAACTTGCCACATCTTACGCCGCCTGGCCTCTTATGATGCAGATCAATGGCGCGCCGGTCCCGGTTGCAGGAATCACCTGCGTGGGAACTCTGCCTGTTTACCGCGGGCACGGCCATCTCGGGCAAGTCATATCCCAACATTTCAAAATTCTTCATGAAAAGGGAGAACAGCCGATAGCCGCGCTCTATGCCTCCCGGGCCTCTATCTATCAGCGATTCGGATTTGCCGTTGTTTCCACCCGCTATACCTACCATGTTGATCCGGGATATCTCCAATTTGCCTTGCCCCGTCCTATCCTTGATGGAAGGTTCAGGGAATTAAACGACGATGAGTTCCCTATTCTTTCAGAGCTATACGGTGAATTCCGGGCAGAACGTCATGGCTATATCAAACGCGGCAAAGGATCTTGGCTGGTCGCCATCCTTAAACCCCCTGCAACACCAGGGCAGTTTATCAACAAAATCCTTTACGAGGAAAACGGCAAACCGACAGGCTACATCATCTACACATCAGAACCGCTGGAATCAGCAGCCGGGATGCCCCGGCATCGTATCCACATTCGAGATCTCGTATGGTTGACCTCATCTGCTTATGATGCCATATGGGATTATCTCTCTAAGATGAAGCTGGCGGATCATATCTGCTGGGATCGGGTACCACCCGATGACCCCCTTCCCCATCTTCTCCTTGAGCCGAGGATGCTCAACTTGACGGCCATGGATGGTTTACTGGGGCGTATTGTTGATATTGAAAGAGCTCTCACGAAGCGAACATACAATTCGGAAGGTACGCTCACATTTGAAATCCAGGACGACCTCTGTCCCTGGAACAATGGCCGATGGCAATTAGAGACGGCGGGAAATCAGAATCGTATCCGGGAAACGACGGATAATCCGGATGTGACCATGCCGATCAGCACCCTCGCCATGCTTCTGTTCGGACAGATCAGCGCGACCGAGGCCGCACGCATGGGCCGGCTCGATGTCCGCGATACCGGCGCATTATGCGCATGGGATCACGTCATGCATACGAAATATCGGCCATTTTGCGCCGATTTATTCTAAACATTAAGGAGGAAAATGCCATGGATGAACCTACGATTTTGGATAAGGCGTTTCATGTCATCATGAAGCGCATGGTGGAAACGGGCCAGGCGCCGTTTTATACGGAACTGGCGTCGTCTCTCGGTCTTGCCGTCGAAGAGGGAAGAAAGACCCTTCACGACCTTTTCAGCTCAGGCATTGCCGGATGGCTGTATCCAAGGACCGACCACATCGTATCCTTTGCACCCTTCAACAACCTCCCCACCCATTACCGCATCACCATCGACGGCCGGCAGAAATGGTTCGGCCAGTGAGGATTCGAATCGCTGGCGGTCTGCTGGCTCTTCCCTGGCAAAACGGTAACGGTGGATTTCCCCTGTCTGGACTGTGGTGAACCTCTTCAAGTCGTGCTCCAGGACGGCCGGATCCTGAATGAAGAAGCCTCCGGATACATGGCCTATGTAACCGTTCCGTTCTGGAAATGGTTTGAAGACGTCGGATATGCCTGAGCGACCATGAACCTCTTCCGGTCGGAAGGGCATGTTCGCAATTGGGCCTCCTTCGCCGAAGGCAGCGACGAAGGCATTACGCCGCTCCCCGAT
>Ga0247841_10002039_pt1 | contig 42044 bp, 28 predicted proteins | sample LaCruzMarch2015__2_FD_192410 | JGI IMG/M metagenome (GOLD analysis project Ga0247841, IMG submission 192410) | Freshwater microbial communities from meromictic Lake La Cruz, Castile-La Mancha, Spain - LaCruzMarch2015_18m | ecosystem: Environmental > Aquatic > Freshwater > Lake | place: Spain...
TACACGGAATGTGCCTGACGGAGGACCTTCCGGGTTGGTTTGCTCAGTCGGTGGATAATCGTCATACCAATCGCTGCACCATTCCCAGATATTGCCATGCATATCAAACAGTCCCCATCCATTTGGCGCAAAGCTTCCTACAGGCAATGTCTTCGCAATGAACTCTCCCTTTACATTGTTGTTATATGGATAGTTGCCATTATAATTAGCCTGCAGATCAGTAATGTTTTCGCCTGTATTGAAAGGAGTAGTGGTTCCGGCGCGGCAGGCATATTCCCATTCTGCCTCTGTGGGTAAACGGCAGCCCATCCAATCGGCAAAGGCTTTTGCATCATGCCAACTGACATTGATTACCGGACGGTTATTTCGACCCCAACCCTCGTCATGCGGTTTTTTCATTCCTGTGGCCTCGCAAAACAGGTCGTACTGCGAAAAAGTAATCTCGTATTTACTCATCTTAAACGCGCTCAATGTTACCTTGTGCTGGGTTTCATTCGATCTTCGATTTAATTCATCCGGGGGGCTGCCCATAAAAAAGGAGCCGGCTGGGATTTCGATCCATTCAATGTCAGGTTTTTTTACTGCAGAGGTGATGGTTTCTCCCTCTGATTTTACAGGAAAAGTTTGAAGGATTTCAGCATGAACGCTCTGTTTCTGAACTGAGGTTGAAAACCATCTTTTCATTTTCTCTAAGATACTTTTCATAAGAAGAATAGTTACATTTTACCTGTATTCGGATAAAGGATTCCGGCATCTCCCTGACGATTTATTTGAAGGTATGCTAACTCAATGTCAAATATAATAAAAATTGACAATTGGGCCGGTTTGTCCACATAGCACCCTTTCGATACGCTATTCGATCGTTGACATCGGAGTCTTCCCCCAGGTCGGTTCCTCCACCTGGAGCACTTTGATCAGAAAGAATCCATTTGTCGAACACGCTACCTTTTAACAATCAATCAAATGAGATGGTCAGGCTGTTCCGGCGAAGGCTGGTTAAAGAGGGCGATTTGTCCATGGTGTCTCAGTTTGCCCGGAATAATCACAAAGAGGGCTATCCTGGCGATTTACGAACGCCCTAAGGAAGAACGATGGCTATAACCCATTCACGTACTGAATAAAACCATCCCAGCTCTTATTGAACAGGCTAAGCTGGTTTTGAACGGAATAATCCGGCATCCCGCTATAAGTGATAGAATTAAGCAGCATCTTTTTGACTGAACGAAGGTCAAGACCCCAGGCCAGGTAAGCCACAAAATAATCGTCGGTAAGCCCGGTTGATTGAAAAAAAGCGGGATCATCGGAACCAAGTGTTCCCTGGACTCCATTTCTAAGGTATCCCTGACCGGGATGAATGCGGAAGTCCTTCACATATCTCAGAGCCTGGTTACTGATCGGACACATCTCGAACAGAGTCCCTCGTGAAATAATGGTCTTTTCAAGGTCAGGAAAATAAAACAGATTTACACCATGGCCTATCCTGGGGGCATTCATGTTCAGAGCATCCCGGATATTGGTATTTACCATTGAGAGACTTTCCCCCGAATGCAGAAAAAGAGGTAAAGGGCTGCTGCTGAGGGCCACTGAAAAAAACTCGTTGCTGTGAAATCCATCTTCCTCCCCAATCAGGTCAAACCCTACGATCATCCCGGGGTATTCGGATTTCAGCCTGCTTACTCTCTCCAGTTGGCTTACGACTTCTTCCAGAGACAGCCCTCTCCATGAATTGGCGATGATACAGAGATCAAATGACGGATATTTAGTCCTGATACCTGCCAGAATTCCCTGATAGAGATCAAGCAACGCCTCATCTTTAGTATAAGTACCATCTTCATTCAGTATCTGGTCCAGACTGGTGCGGAGTTCGACAAACTGAACCCCGTCTGAGGCAAGGCGATCGAAAGCATGACGGTAATGCTCAGTAAAAACAGGCCTGTAGGAAACAAAATTATCTACACGGCTGAATACCTTTTCAAATTCAACCCAAATGTCGGGTATACTGTCGTCTTCAGGCCCGATGGTGAATAAACGGAAAAGTTTCTGACTAAGTAAGGGATCTTCGGAGCTGAGTTGCTGTATGGGTTGAAATCCTGCAGGAATAATGTGGTCAGGAAAGAATTTCAGTTCGCCCTTTACAAATTGAGTGTTGTCGGCACTCCAGAAAATATAACACTCAGGCATGCTGAGCGCTTTATCTATGATCCATTGTGCATCGCCAGTAGCAGAGGCATGGATATGAAGCATCCCTCCCTTGGGCATCTTTTTGAAAATCTGGTACAGCGCCTCGTTTTGAATTTCTGCTTTATGGCCTGAAAATGATGAAAAGAATGACCAGTCATACCCTTTCCTGATTAAAAGTTCCCTGCGCATAGAATTGAGTACTGAATCGGTTTTAATTTCAGCTGCACATAGTTTCAGATCAGCTGAGAATTTAAACCCGACGGGGAGAGGAGAATATTCTATTGCATACCTGCGGTCACAGGCAGCGGAAAGAAGAAGTACAACGAGGATGAAACTCCGGAGTCGATTTGAGATCATGCGAGCGATCATCGATGTTAAAAAGGATGAATGAGGTTGTTTAGACAAAGATAGCTGGTTTTCCCTGTTATCGATTCGGCAGGATGCATTTATATTGGAAGGAGGGGCAGGCTGAGAAGAAGACCTTCATGAACATCGGCTTTCCTGCTATGACTCCAAAAAATAATAGCGGTCTTCATAAGTGGAGAAAACGGATCGTCTGACCTTCGGCATAACGGTTCAATCTGTTCCTGTAAAATATATTTCAGGTTTTAAATTTGATGATCCGCTGGACAGACATATCCATTGTTGTCCCCCCTTATTGGTGCAATCATTAAAACTGAATCATTAGTACCAATAGCATTTGTAGGAATCAGGCCTTACCTGGGCTCCTGTAGATATAAAAGTTTTCAATCATAAAAAAAGCCACTCAGATTTTCATCGTAAGTGGCTGATTTACTGGTGGGAGCAACAGGATTCGAACCTGTGACCCTCTGCTTGTAAGGCAGATATTTTACTATATTTTTGTTATTTGGTATTTCTCGGAAAGTTATTTAATATAATTGATAATCAATGATATAGAATACAAAGATAATTGTTTTTTCTTTGCTTATTATTTGTTTATTAACTGAGTTAGGGTTACATTTGGGGTTACATTTTTGAACCTCTAACCTTTATCAATTGAACCTCTAACCATGAGCAAAGGAAATAAAATATCCTATTTTACCATTCTTGAGAACAGAGCCAAGAAAAATGGTTTATACCCGGTATGTCTTGTTGTCTCGTTTAATGGAACAAAAAAGCGCTACCGTACCGACGTTGAGGTAAGCACCGATGACTGGAAGAAAATAAAATCGCCTAAACTTAGAGACGAAGATCTTAAAGTAAAACGGTCGGATATTCATGGTTACATAAGAAAGGCTGAGCTGGCCGGAAAAAAACTGCATGAATTCAGTTTTGAGGCATTTGAAGCGGAATATTTTAAGAAGAGACACATTAACACGGATGATATCAGTTTTGAAGATTGTGCCAAAGGATTCATGAAAGAGAAGGAAAGTGAGTGGAGTATCAAGACAACGATCATGTACGGAACAATCATTGCATCCGTTGATAACTATCAGTCAAGCCTGAAGATGAAAGGTGTCACTCCCGATTTTTTACGGAAGTATGAGGCCCACCTGACTACCAAGGAAAAAACGATCTCCACCATTGGCATTTATTTGCGGCAGATCAGGGCGATCTGCAATTATGCCGTCAGCAAGAAATATATCCTGCCGGAAAAATACCCGTTTAAAAACTTCACGGTTCCTGCTGCTCAAAAAAACAAGCGTGCCCTGAGCGATAAGGACATCAAAACACTGATCGAGTATAAATCGGATATTCCTGAATGGCAAAAGGCCATTGATTTCTGGACCTTCAGTTACCTGGGAAACGGGATGAATTTCAAGGATGTCGCATTGCTGAAATATACCAATATCGAGGGGGACAATATCAAGTTTTACAGGAGTAAGACAAAAAAGACCAATAAAGGCGAACAGAAAGAGATCAATATCTTTATGTTGCCCCGGATCCGGGAGATCATAAAATATCGGGGTAATCCCAGGGTAACAGGTAAAGAATTTATTTTCCCGATCATCAATGAAAACATGAACATCCGGGAGCAATATGATGCAATTGCACAATTTATCAAGACGACCAATAAATATCTGAAACGTGTCACTGAAGCCCTGGAATGGAAATTTGTGGTGACTACCTATTATGCAAGGCACTCATTTGCAACCCACCTGATGAGGGCTGGCTCTTCTGTTCCATTCATCAGTGGCGCTCTTGGTCACAGTACCATCCCGACTACCGAAAATTACCTGTCAGGTTTCTCTGATGAGGCCGTTAAGCAAAATGCGGAGTTGTTGATGAATTTATGAAAAGGAAAGTAGTGCAATTGCACCTTTATGCAACCCTGAATCCGATGCTTTTCTGCACCGGGAGTGAAAAATCCTCATCGAAATGATGGTACACATCGGCAAGGGTCATGTCGTGGTCGAAAGAAACCGGTCGGCCAAGGATCTTTGCAATTTTTTCTGCCTTGTGAATGTTAAGCGGTTTGAATTCATATTTGGCGATGATCCTGCCTTTACGAAGCAAGGCTTTGTCAATCCGTGAAATATCGGTATTGAAGGTACAGATGATTTGCAGGTTGAGACAATCGCTCAACAGACCATCGGAAATGTTGAGCAGATTGGAAACACTGAGATTCTCCTCATTCATTCGGTCACGGACCACATTCTCCGCATCTTCGATGATCAGGATCGAATTTGGATAGTCGATCATCAACGCCAGGAAATCGGGCGAAGCAATTTGCGGCGCCATTTCCGGCGGAATGAAAATCATCTTTTTACTGATCACAGAGGCGAGGTAGCGGATATAAGTGGTCTTACCAGTTCCTGGGCAACCATGAAGAAGAATAATCCCTTTGCCTCTTGCCTTGTTAAGCTTTTCTACAATTGTATCATGAACCGACCGGAAATCATCGTTGTAAGCGAGAGAAATATCGATATCGGGAGAAGTAACATCAAATTCTTTGATATATAACCCCGACATGGGATCAGCCACCAACACGCCGATGCTCCTGGATGCTGAAACGATGACTCTTGATTGCAGATAATCGCTGACTCTTTGCAAAAGCAATTCATTGGTGCTTCCTGAAAACAGTATTGAAACCGTTGGATCATTCTTCAGGTTCTCGAAATAAACCAGTAGGTTTTTACGAATCATAAGCACCCCCTGGGTCATGATATATTTAACTGTCCTGCGGTCATAGTACCATTGGATTACCGTATTGGTCTTTGTAATCCTGAACTTACGGATGATTTCTTCGACGATTTCATCGCCTGGCATCAAATGACGTATGACCCGATGCGAGGGGATCTGACTATTATGAAAGATGAAAAAGGTTGCAGGGTCGAGGCTGCTGAAACTTGAGTCATATTTCATCCGGAACGCTTCACTGTCGGCGATCTCATGGAGGCATGGCGCTTTATTTTTCATATGGGTTTCTGTTTTATGCCAACAAATTAAAATAATCACTCCGTAATGTTATTACGTTAACAAAAAGTAATACTTTTGATAGGCTTCTAAATTTGGGAATAACAAACCACTACGATCCATCACTAATCGACACTGCCAATGCCCATCAATAAACATTCCTTTGCACGCTACCAGGTCATTGATGCATGCATTCGCAACAGGCAGCGGTCATATCCTGATATTGGTTACCTTATTGAGCGATGCAGCAAACGGCTTGACCAGCAAATTTCAAGGTCAACTATTGAAAAGGATTTGAAGGCCATGAAGGATGAGCCTGAGCCAGGATATTATGCCCCTATCCGTTACGACAGGCAGAAATGCGGCTATTATTATGAAGATCCGGAGTATTCAATCTCCAATATCCAGGTAGAGGAGGAAGACATTGACGCCATTGAATTCGCTGCCAGGATTCTGCGGCAATATCGTGGCTTTCACATGGTCAAGCGTTATGCCGAGGCCATTGACCGTATCCTTGATGTCGTAGATGTGAGACGGATATTGAGTATGGAGGAGTTTGAGGAGTATGTGCAATTCGAAAACCCACCCTATGTGGAGGGAATCATCAGGGCTATTAAAGAAAAACAGGTTATCCAGATTGAATACCTGCCGTTTACGGCATTTAAAACACAATCCACAATTGCTAATGGCAGCATGAACCCGGATCTTAAAGCTAAATTTCGGAACATTCATCCCTATTTGGTGAAGGAATATCAAAACCGATGGTATGTGATTGGATGGGATGAAGACGAAAAAGATATGCGCACTTTTGGGCTTGACCGGATTAAGTCAGTGACTCCAAAGGGCAATCCTTTTCATAAATCAGATTTCAACCCCAGGGAATATTTTAAATATACCATCGGCATCATTGCACCGCAGTCGAAACCGCCTTTGCTGAAAATAGAATTTACGAAGCAGCAGGCCCAGTATCTCATCACCCAGCCGATCCACCCCAGCCAGAAAGTGCTGAAAGAGACAAAGGATAGTGTGATTTTCACCTTTGGGGTACATCCTACGTATGAGTTTATTTCATTGTTGCTGGGGTACAGGGACAAGGTAAAGGTGCTGTCACCTATGTGGCTGAGAAAAGGAATGATAGGACTTTTAGAACAAATGATCAATAAATATCAATAAACCATAAATAGATTACGGTTGTTGCAAGTTACTTTGCGCAAAACAAATAAGATATATGAACCCGATCATCACCAACCTTAAAAATAATTCCTGGTTTAAGGACATGCACGTCAAGTTCAAGATGGATAAAGGTTTAAAACTCTGGATTTCTCAATAACAGTAAAATAAGGGCATATATGTTTTCGACCAATAAAAACTAATTCCATTGGAATATGAAGATATTACACACTTCTGACTGGCACCTGGGCAAACGACTCGAGGGTTTTTCCCGGCTGGAAGAACAGGAAGCAGTACTCAACGAAATTTGTGAGATCGCAGAAAAGGAGCAGGTTAACGCAGTGATCGTGGCTGGAGATTTGTTCGACACCTACAATCCACCCACGGAAGCCGTCGAACTTTTTTACCGGTATCTGAAAAAAATGGCGAAAAACGGCACACGTGTCGTCATTGCCATTGCCGGTAACCACGATTCTCCTGAGCGGATCGAAGCGCCTGATCCACTGGCTAGGGAATGCGGGATCATCTTTGCCGGGAATCCCAATGCCGCCACAACACCATTCAAACTGGAATCCGGACTGGAAGTGACCAAAAGCAATTCCGGTTTTATCGAACTACTACTACCAGGGGAACGACATGCATTAAGAATACTCATGACGCCCTATGCCAATGAACTGCGGCTAAAAACATACCTCGGGGCGGAGGAAACTGATGATGAACTAAGGAAATTACTCGAACAGCGATGGACTGACATGGCTGCGACTTACTGCGACAAGCACGGCGTCAATATCCTTGTGGCCCATTTACTTTTCGCAAGCAATGCCGAATCTATCCCGGAAGAACCAGAAGAAGAGCGGCGTATAAATTACATCGGTGGCGCACCGGCCATTTTTACCGAAAATATTCCGGAAGTAATCCAGTATGTTGCCCTGGGGCATTTGCACCGAAAACAAGTGGCTGATTCGAGACCCTGTCCGATGGTTTATTCGGGGAGCCCCATTGCATATAGCTTCAGTGAAGAAAATCAGAAAAAGTATGTAGTAATCGTTGATGCTCAACCTGGGAAAAAGGTTACCTCTAAAGATGTCATGCTTAAAGCGGGAAAAAAGCTTTTAAGGAATCGGTTTGAGGATATCGATGAAGCCTTGGAATGGCTGCTTGAAAATCCGGATGTTTTTGTGGAACTAACCATCGTTTCTGACCAATACCTTGCTGCTGTTGACCGGAAAAGATTGCTGGATGCGCATGCCGGTATCGTTACGATTATACCCGAATCCAGGGGACAGGGAATTGCAGGGCTTACAGAAAATAAAGCCATTGATCTTACAAAAGGGATGGAAGAGCTGTTCCTGGACTACTTTAAACACAAAAAAGGTCAGGAACCCGGCGAACGCATTATTAATCTTTTCAAAGAGGTCATTTCAGAAGAGGAGGCATCATGATCCCATTAAAATTAACGATCGAAGGATTATATTCCTATCGGACCAGTCAAACTATTGATTTTACCAACCTCACCCAATCCGGCCTTTTTGGGATATTCGGAGGCGTCGGTAGCGGTAAATCATCCATACTGGAAGCTATTTCGTTTGCCCTGTATGGAGAATCCGAGCGGTTGAATTCCAGGGACAAGCGAAATTATAACATGATGAACCTGAAATCAAAAAAACTGCTTATTGATTTTGAGTTTAAATCGCACAATGAAACAATTTATAAGTTCATCGTTCAGGGAAAAAGAAATAACATCAGATTTGAGGAGGTGGGAGCCTTCGAGCGAAAAGCTTTTCGTTTTGAAAATGAAGAGTGGGTTCCCATTTCGACAAATGAGATTGAGACGATCACCGGATTGAACTATCAGAATTTCCGCCGGACCATTATCATTCCCCAGGGAAGATTCCAGGAATTCCTCCAATTGAGTTCAACAGATCGTACAACCATGCTGAAAGAGTTGTTCAACCTGTCAAAGTATGAATTATCTGATAAAATTGGCAGGCTTGATGCTAGGAATGACAAAGCAATACAGTTCATTGAAGGTGAAATGAAGGGAATCGGAGAAGTAAACACGGAGATGATAACTGAACTTGAAATCAGGAAAGGTTCCCTGCTGGCTGAAAAGGTTGTTATGTCAACCAACCTTGCCACTAAAGAAAAAGCTGACCAGGAGGCAGAAAGCCTGAAGAAACTAGTCTGCGAAATCGCAGGTAAAAAAACGGCACAAGCTGAGCTTAAGCGATCGGAAGGTGCAATGAAGGAACTTGAGATCAGGGTTAAGGAATATGATCTGTTATTCAAACTTTTCAAGGCAGACGCCACACAGTTTGAAGGTTTGCAGGAGCAATTCGGGAAAAGTGGCAAGGATCTCGCAATTCAGCAAACCAACCTTGCAGATCTCCAGAAGAAAGCCATCCCTGTCAGGATAAGGTTTGACGAACTTAAGGATGCTTACGGAAACAAAGATCACCTGCTTGCAGAATCGGAGGATACAAAAAAATATGCAGAGGTGAAAAAGACACTGGCATACTTTGAAATTCTTCAGAAAAATGGCGAAACAGCCGGAAGGGAAATTGAAAGATTGACCGGCCTTGTCGCTGCCGGCAAAATAACACAGGAAAAAATAAACGTCGAGCTTGGCAATCTGCGGCAGAATCTCCCGGATTATAAAATTCTTTCTGATGTAAAAGCCTGGTTCAGCGAAATGAAAAGACTGACCAAATTCACTGCGGAAAATCTGAAGAAATCAGGGGAACAGGAGGTCCTGTTAAAAAATCTGAATAGCCATGCGTTGACAGAAATCAACCGATCCGGTCTGTTTGAAACCATGTCGGATGACGTTGATACTGGTAAAATATTGATCAGGATAGATACCAGTAAAACTGAACTACAGGGTAAACTGACCAGAGTGGAATTGCAGATAGCAGGTCTGGAAGTGCAGAAAAGGCTGGAGGATTTTGCAGCCGATCTTCACGATGGAAAGCCATGCCCGCTCTGCGGCTCAGAAAATCATCCCCATAAGATCAATTCAACGGATGTTGACAGCGACATTGCTCGGGAAAGGACCACTAAAAAGTCATTGGAAGCACTGGTAAAAAAATGCATTGAGCTGGAACGAGCATTAACCGGCATCCAGGTGAAACAGGATGCCGTTGCAGAGCAAACAGCCGAGCTTCTTAATGGGCTCAATTTATTACGAATAGCCTCAAAGGAACATGAAGATGCATTTTGCTGGGCCATGTATGAAAAGAACAATGAAGCAAAAGTTACAGAAGCGGAGTCCCAATACGAAATTATTACAAAATCGATCAGTTCCCTGGAAAAGGAGATAAAAAATGTCATCCATGAGGTTGAAGAGCAAGGGAAATTGCTGGAAAAGCAACAAACGGAGATTAACCAGATCGAAATACATAAAGTTGCTGCTCATACCACCGTTGACATGCTGGAGGATCAGATTGACCAGCATTCAATGGAGAAGTATGACGCACTTTCCTTTGAACAACTCCTTGAAAAATCACAGGAACTGGCTAGTCAACATACAGCACTTACCCAAAATTATCTAACAACGGAAAAAGAGCTGAATTCCATCAACATTGCAATCGGCGAACTCAATGGAACAATCGGTGCAATGGAACGAAACCATACGGAACTCGAAAACCAGGTCAAAATCCTGCGACAAAAAATTGACGATAAACTCCTGAATCATGGCAAACTGGAATATTCTCACGTACTGTCGGTATTAAAGCACGACATGGACGTCGACAAGGAGCGGGCCACACTGGAGGAGTTCAATCAATCATTGATGACGATATCTAAAATGCTGGCAGAACTGGAGCGTGAACTGGCCAACCGGCCGTATGATGAGGATGCACACCAAATGATGAAAGAAGAGATCCATGCCATGAAACTGTCGGTCGAGGGCATAAACCGGAATATTGGCGGCCTTGAATCTGCTATCAGCACCATGAAAAACAACCAGGTAAAGTATGAGCACCTGAAAAGGGAAATGCACCAAAAAGAACTGAGGAGGCAGGATATAACGGAATTGAAAAACCTTTTTAGAAGCAATGGTTTTGTCAATTATGTATCCACCGTACACCTGCAAAATTTGTGCAAAGCCGCCAATGAACGTTTTTACAAACTGACCCGGCAGAAACTCGGACTTGAACTAGCTGAAGATAACAGCTTTGAGATTCGTGACTATATGAATGACGGCCGTCTCCGGAATGTCAAGACTCTTTCCGGCGGGCAAACATTCCAGGCCTCCCTCTCCCTGGCGCTCTCGCTTGCCGACAGTATTCACAAACTGGCAGCCTCCTCCGAGAATTTCTTCTTCCTGGATGAGGGCTTTGGCACCCTGGACAAGGAGACCCTCGAAGTGGCCTTCGATACTTTAAAATCCCTGAGAAAAGAGAACCGGATTGTTGGCGTCATTTCACATGTTGAAGAGATGCAGACAGAAATTGAGACTTTTCTGAAGGTTATAAATGATGAGGACCGGGGGAGTATTGTGATGGGGAGTTGGGAGAGGTAGGAAGTATAAAAGCAAAATCAGTGATCTTTTTTTTAAACTACCATATTATGAAAATCATTAAAGCTTACCCCGAGGTGGAATGCGACAGAATGTACTGCCCATCGACTGACGAAGTTATTTTTGCCCCGGGATACGAAGAAATTAACGAATATGCAGAATCTTTCATCGCCTACTGGCACGGAGAAGTCCTGTACGAACCGGTGATCAGGGACGAAGTGCTAAAAGGAGCATGGTGCAAGTTGTATGAGAACCTGAAGGAATCGGATAGCTTTCCGGACATGTGGGAAATTGTTGAGAGGTTTCTGAAAGAATATGAAAACAATTCATGGGTCGTGTATGAATGCGAATTTTGCGGCATGGCTTGCGGACCGGTATCCTCGACTGTTTATTTTGTAGTAAAGGCAGATACTGTGATTGAAATTGATCCAGGAAATGAAGAAGAGGACGAGGACGAAAATGAACCAGACGATAAAAAAGTCAATGAGCAAAATGGATGATTTATTGAAGAACTTTTAATAGTTAATAAACTTCAAAATCTGTGGACAAATCACTCAAAGTGAAATGCATACGGCAGGATTATTTACTCTTTGAAATCTGACAAAAAATATAAAAGTTCATGAATCTGTTTAGCCAAGTTTAAATTTTCTAATTTTATCAATTATTGCTAAATACTTTAATAAAATTATCTACAGCAATATTAAATCGAATCCTCACTGCTTTACAATGATCTATCCTCCTCAATTTCCCGATTATCGGTCCGATGAATTTGCAGAAAGGAAAGTGTTTGATGCAATGCGCAAACTGCCTGACCACTTTGACATTTTCTACAATCGTAAGTTTGTTCGTATTAATGAGGGGGAGCGAGCTGAATATGAGATTGATTTTATTGTTGTGGACCTGAGACAGGAGCAGGTCAAAGGGCTCCTCTGTATTGAAGTCAAAGGTGGGGACCTTTATTATAATCCCAATGGCGTTTGGTATCAAAACGGGAAAAAACTCGATGAAGCTCCGGATGACCAGGTAAATAGTGCCATGCGTAGCCTGATCGTAAGATATCCGGAAATCGCAAGGGGTGTTTCCTTTGAATGGATACTATGCTTTCCTGATGGGAAATGCCCCGATGACAAATTATTGCCTACTCATTTAAATTCAAAGAAAATTATTGATAAGAATACTTTGAGCTTCCTTGAAAGTGCACTGGACGCAAATTTTACTTCAATGTACTCTTCTAATTCATTTCGAAACGGCGTTCCTTATTCAAAATACAATATATTCAAAGCAGCCTTAATGCGTGGCATCGGTTTCGCTCTGCCTTTGTCTGAAAGAATATCGGTCGATGATAAGGCATTTCTAAAACTGACAAACCATCAGCTAGAGTTATTTCGCCTTGTCCAGGAAAATGATAATGTTGTTGTAAAAGGAATTGCCGGTTCAGGTAAAACTATTATTGCAAGATCAATTGCCCAGGAATTCGAAGAACAGGGTTTGAACGTTCTTTTTTTATGCTATAACAGGATACTTTCAAACAACATACGGCATTCACTGGGACGGGAGTCCAAAATCGATGTATCCAGCTACCATTCATTCGCCCGAAAGTATATTAGCGAAGTTGATTCGGGCTGGTGGGAAATGAATAGTAAGAATGAAGACTTTTGGGACCTGGATGTCCCGGCAAAATTCGATGAGGTAAAAACTCATTTTCAACAGGACTATGATGTTGTTATCATTGATGAAGGCCAGGATTTTAGGGAATTGTGGTTTGAGACAATCGAATATTTTCTCAAGCCCTATGGGAAATTTTACATTTTCATGGATGAATTTCAAAATATCTTTAATGCATTTACAAAAATCTCTTCCAGGAGGGTATTCTTTCAATTCACACTCCCCGAAAATTGTCGAAATACAAAAAACATTGTCGTCAAACTTGAACAATACCTTGAACAAACGATAAAGTCGAAGGAGGGAAGTCCTGAAGGGGTGCCTGTTATTATAAGGGAATACAGAAACGACGTAGAGCAGCAGACAATGATATTGAATGAAATCAAGTTGCTATTAAACGATAAGGTCGTTACACCCGGTCAAATTTTGTTGATGTTTAATGCTGATAAAAAAAAATCCTGTCTGGCAACCGTAAAGAAAATTGAAAAATTTGCATTGGAGAGCATCAGCCACTCTACAGGCGAATTAAGTAATAAGGCTATTAACTATACTTCAATCAAATCATTTAAAGGACTCGAAGCCGATATTGTTTTTATAATCGATACAGATAAAGTACCAGTTATGAATTATAATGTTCTATACACCCAGGCTTCCCGTGCTAAACATATGTTATATGTGTTCTTAAAAAAATAAACAAAAAAAACATATTATGCTGATCGACAACAGTAAGAGCTCGAAAAACCAGAAAGTACATGAATGGATAGCAAGCAGCACCGGAAATGGCGACATGGATTTAGTAACAGGATACTTTACCATTGGAGCCTTGGCCTATATGTCTGAGGTAATAAATGAAAAAATATCGGAATTCAGGCTGGTTCTTGGAGAAATAGTTCTTCAGGAATCCATGAATGACAGGGTCATTGATCTCCTTAATGAAAATGTGACATTGAATGCGGCCTTGAAAATTGGAAAAGTGGCGAAAAATGCTGTCGAATTCTTAAAACAAAAGAAGGTTCTGGTTAAAACACTGGAACCGAATTTTTGTCATGCGAAGTGTTATATATTCACTCATAAAAACCGATCAGAATCCTATTATTTGGTCGGAAGTTCGAATCTTACAGAAGCTGGTATTGGTCTTAAGGAGACCAACAATGTTGAATTAAATGTTCTTGGACAAGGAACGGATGCAAACTATGGGGAAGTGGTTAACTGGTTCAATGATTTGTGGGCGATGCCTCAGGCTCACGTTGATAAAACGATCACTGATAAAACAGGAAAGATTACTAAGGTAGATTTTAAACTGTACCTAATAAAACAAATCGAACAGATTTTTCACAAATACTCTCCTGAAGATATCTATTATAAAATTTTATTTGAACTCTATGGTTCTGAGGTCTCAATTGATATTTCAGACATTGACTTTAATAAAAAAATAGGCCGGCTGGAGGATTCAAAAGTGTACAGTGCTCTGTATCCATTTCAACAAAAAGGTGTTTTGAGCCTTGTTAAAATGCTACGGAAATATAACGGAGCCATTCTGGCGGATGCAGTTGGATTGGGGAAAACCTGGACGGCGCTTGCTGTTATTAAATTCTTCATGCGGGAAGGGTATGAGCCCATCTTATTTTGTCCTAAGAAATTGAACAACAACTGGAGGAGATATCTGAAAAAACACCACTCCCGTTTTGAGGAGGACCAGTTTGACTATACAATCCGATACCATACAGATTTACAGGATGATCGCCTTGAAACAAATCATTCAGATGGATTAAAAATTAAGGACTATTTTCAAAGCGAAAAGCCAAAGTTGCTTGTTATTGATGAGAGTCATAACCTTAGAAATGACCGATCAACCCGCTACCAAATGTTGCTTGAAGATATTCTTAAACACAAAAACAATCAGAATATCAAGGTGCTGTTACTTACTGCAACGCCAATTAACAATAATCTGAAGGATATCCGAAACCAATATTCACTAATAGTTCGCGGTGCTAACGATGGTTTTTATGAGACCCTGGATATTAGAAGTTTATTTGATGAATTCAGAAGAGCTCAAATAATTTTTCAAGAGTGGTGTATGCAACCTGATCGTAAGTTGTCAGGCCTTAGGTTTCCGGATGGATTTATGAAACTAACTGACCATCTGACTGTAGCGCGAACCAGGAAAATGGTACAGTCCATCCAACCGGATTTAAAGTTCCCTATAAAAAACAAGCCGATTAACGAATATGTTACTCCGACACGAATTGGAAATTTTGAATCATTTGATGAAATATTTGATGCTTTCCCAAAAACTTTGTCTGCATATTCTCCTGCACTTTATCTTCCCAAGAAAGAACATATTCAATCAATTGAAAATGAGCAACAACGTGATTTCTTTCTGGTGAAAATGATGTACATATTGCTTGTCAAGCGATTGGAATCATCCTGGTACTCGTTTCTAAACACTGTTAATGTTTTGTTGAATTACCATCAGGAAGTTCTCGACAAAATCAAATATTATGAGACATCAAAACAGAAAGTATCACTCCAGACATCACTTATCCAGGTTACTGACGAAGACAGTGATGATGAATTTGAGTTAGGCAAGAATCGTCCAATATCCATTGCCGATATTGATTCAGCCGGAAATTTGCAACAATACAAAAAGAATTTAAACACGGATATAAAGGCACTTGAAAATTTAAAGATCAACTTTGAAAAATTTCAGTTACACATTGAGAAAGAAGCATCTGGAGCTAACAGGAAAAAATCCATAGATGAAAAACTTCAGACACTTATTGAGAGGGTTGAAGATAAATGGCGAATCAGAAAAAATTTCAACAACAGAAAGGTGTTAATCTTTACTGCCTATAAGGATACAGCCTATTATCTCTATGAACAATTAAATAGAAGAGGATTTAAAAAACTTGCCGTAGTTTCGGGAAAAGGAAGCAAAGTTTCCGGATCCGAAGAAATCTACAAGGATATTGAGCCCATTCTTGAGCGCTTTGCGCCCTGTACTAAATTATTTTTGGAAAGGGAATGGAACGACTTTCCAAATGATAAGAAAGCAGACCTTCGTGATCAGTATAAAGCATGGAATGATTGGATTATAAATGCAGGCAGGGAGGATGTTGTTCAAAAATTAAATGATCAGATTGAAATCCTGATTTCAACTGACATACTGAGTGAAGGTCAGAATTTGCAGGATTGTGATTACGTCGTAAATTATGACATCCACTGGAACCCAGTGAGGGTTATCCAAAGAATGGGTCGAATTGATCGTCTTGCTTCTCCCAATGATGAAATCTTTGGCTTGAATTTCTGGCCATCCGATAATATAAACACCTATCTGAACCTTGAAGAACGAATTGTCAACCGCATGATTGGTATGATGACAGCCGGAGCAGAAATAGATGCCGATTTTGTAGCTAAGTTGAAAGAAAAAATGGATGATGATAGTTTTGAAGAGAATCAGAAGAAACGTATGATGGAACAAATGCAGGGTGACTGGAATGACCTGGAGGTAAATGACCGTCAGCTTGGGTTTAATGACCTCTCACTTGAATCATTTAGGCAGGAGTTGGCTCAAAAAATAGATTCCGATATTAAAGCCAACAATAAATCACTTAGTGAAATTCCCAAAGGAATATACAGTGGATTTATTAAGATTGATCAGGTATGCCCGACACCCGGAATTATTGCTTTACTTGCATATCCTTCCAGACCTGCAGGAGTTCAGAATCATATTTATAAGAAGTATGACTTAATTTATATTGACAACAATGGCAGGCAGGTACTTGAGAATCACGGGGAGGTACTTAATGCATTCTCCAGACATAAACTTACCGCTCGCTTTGTCGCAGATGATATCGAAAGTGGCGAAGAAAATGCCATTGCCCATTTATCAGGATGTTTACGAACATGGCTTGAGTCGCAATATAAAAATTCTATTGTCACAGAATCAGGAGAAATAAAGGTATATGCCGGTGCATTCCAAATAGACATTCTTGAAAAATTAAAGCTGGGGAAAGCTGAAGCATCCAATAAAATTAAGGCGGGAGCAATGGATGTAAGCATTTATAATCCAGAAAATTGTGACCTTTTGGCATGGGTTGTCGTATCTGAGTAGGAACTGTTTATAATAAAACCTTTACAATGGACATTGGATTTTTCAGTACCAGTAAACTATCTTTTTCCATCAGGAAATTCTTTACGGAAATTTTGCATATACCGCTTAATCAGGGAGTTGATTTGCCCTATTTGCCAGAATCGATCTTGAAAAATAATTATAATCCATCTTCTCCAGTTCACGCGCTCCTAGATGAGGTCTATTTTTCAGGGATGATTGATGAATTGAGCCTGGATAGCAAAAAGAGTGATTCGTCAATAGATGAAATCAGAGATGGAAAGAAGGATTACCTAGGGTTGCTGATTTTCGGGGTCATATTAAAAAAGCGCATAAATGGACTTTTGCCGACCAGATCGCAAATGGCTGAGATTACTAGGCTCTTCAACCGGGAATTCTGCTATACACCTGTCGTAGTAATTTTTAAATACGATGATCTTATCGCCATTGCCAATTGTGAACGAACTCCCTATAAAATCCAGAAAGAAGGAGAAAAGGTTGGGAAAGTTACCATGCTAAAAGACATCAGAATTACAAACCCACATGCTGCACATCTGAAAATCTTGGCGGGGTTATCCATTGACAATCAAAATTTAAATTCCTTCGAAAAGCTATACCGCTTCTGGCAAAACAAGTTTTCATTACAAGCCCTGAATGACCAGTTTTATAAGGATTTGCAGGATTGGTTTTATTATGCTTCGCAACACATAAAATTGCCTTTTAAACCTGACTTCATTTCGGATAAAGAGAACGTTAAAAATTTCCTGGTAAGACTTTTAGCTCGAACTATGTTCTGCTGGTTTATCAAGGAAAAAGGATTGATTAAACCGGAACTTCTCGAACTGACTGACTGGGAGGGGAACAAATATCCTCTGACGAATGATATTATTGAGAAAACCTTCCTCGACCGGAATTCATATTACCGGGGAATCTTACAGAACATGTTTTTTAATGCATTAAATAAGAGAGAAAAGAAATCCATCAAGGATTTTAAGTGGACGAAATATTTGATACCCGGTTTTAACTTCAACTGGTTTATAGAAATACCTTACCTGAGCGGAGGCATTTTTGATAAGCTTCAGGAAGACAATGCCAACGAAAGCATTGAAGATACCGTAATCAAAATTCCAAATTTTCTTTTTTACGGTATCGAGACAGAAGAAACTGTTATAAAAGGTAAAGGTGCTAGAGCCACCTCTATTTTTGAAAAGGTGGAGCACAAGGGTTTGAATGGCATCCTGAAATCCTACAAGTTTACGCTCGATGAGAACACACCTTTTGAAGAAGACATAGCCCTTGACCCTGAGATGTTGGGACTTGTTTTTGAGAATCTGCTTGCCGAGTTGGATCCAAATCTTGAAGAAACCACCATTTCAAGTATCCGCAAACTAACAGGCAGCTATTATACGCCTAGAAGGACAATCAATGAGATGGTGAACGATAGTCTGTACCTGTATCTTAACAGGTTTTGTAGTAAAAATTATCCGAAGATCACAATTGCAAAAAAACATTTGAATGATCTGGTCTATTTTAACCTTGCAGATAAAGTGGACAGCCATTTCCGCGAGGCAGTGGTTCATGGATTAGACCAGTTTAAAATGCTCGATCCTGCCTGTGGTTCGGGAGCGTTCCCGATGGGAATGTTGCATAAAATGGTGGAGATCCTGAAAACTGTTGATGCAAACAATGAACTCTGGCTGAGTCTTAAACTCAAAAATGTCGACCCTGCCCAGAAATCTGATTTTAAGAAAATTCTTACAAGTAATCTGGATAATTACAGCCGAAAAATTGGTATTATCCGGGATAGTATTTATGGTATTGACATCCAGCCAATGGCTGTCCAGATAACCAAATTGCGATTCTTTATTTCTTTGTTGATTGATCAGAAAACAGATGCGGAAATTACACCTTTACCCAACATTGAAACCAAAATTATTTGTGCCGACAGCCTCAAGAACATTGATCCCGACTTATTTAGTGTTGACGCAATTGAAAAACTCACAGACGCCCGAATTAGGTACTATAGGTCCGAAAATAGTCTGGGAGAACGGGAATTAATAGCCGATGAAATAGCTGGCATTCTAGATGTTGCCTTTCCTTCCTTTGCATACCAGATTACAGGAAAAAAAATATCAGGACAGAACAGAATATTGATTAAGGAATGGTTTACGCATAGTACACTTGCAGCACCCTTCTTCAATCTGGATTTCTTTTTCCCAGAACTTAAACATACTGAAGGTTTTGATTGTGTAATCGGCAACCCGCCTTATGGTGGATTTAAAATTTCTGATACCATCCGTGAAGCATTAAATTTAGAAAGCAAAGACCCGTATGGAGCATTTATAGCCCGATTCCTGAATAATGCGGATAGAAGAACTCCTTTGAAAAAAGGGGGTGTACTGGCATATATCGTAAGCGATACCTTTATGACCATAAAAAGTCATCTTCCTTTACGAAGATTGCTTATGCAAAACTATATACATAAGATGTTACGCATGCATCCGAATACATTCAAGGCAACCGTAAACACCGTTATTTTGATTGCCGAACGAAATGAGTATAGTAAGGATATAAGTGGCAAAAGTATTGTTGATTTTAATAAAAATCATATTTGCCAAGTAGCCGATCTAACAAATATTAGTATCCACGATGATTATGATAGGTTTGTTAATTTACTTAGTCAGACCAAGGGAGTGGATTTTGAAGTGTTAGGAGAAACAAAATCAAATGACGACTACGCTATTTACTATTATCAACAAGATGTTATAAAAAGGAGTATTAACATGCCCTTTTTTGTATCTAGTTCAAAGCTGTTTTCTTTAGTAAATGATACTAATTTGGATTCAACAACGATTCGTGCAGAATTTCAGAATATTGCTGGTAAACAAATAAATGTCCGTACGATAAAGATGAATGGTAAAGAAATTGAACTTGTTAAATTAGGTGATGTCGGGGCTGCACCTCATGGAATCTCAACAGGAGATAATAAGAAATATATAAGAGTAAAACAGGGGATTAAAGGAACATATGATTTGTTAGAGGATTGGATGATTTATCCGAAGGATAATTTTCAGAAATTAACTAATGACGAAAAGTTACATGGCCTCAATAAAGAATGGACAAAATTAAAAGAGTGCTTTGTTCCATTTGAAAAAGGGGGCGAATCCGATTCAGATGATGGATGGCTTCCTAATTACTATGTGCCTACTCAATACTATATAAATTGGGCAAAAGGTGCCATTGTAGACATGAGGAAAAACACAGGATCAGCATGGAAAAACGAAAAATATTTTTTTAAAAAAGGATTGACATTTTCAATCTCTGGAATATATGCTCCAACTTTTAGGTTGAACAGTGGGGGTGTTTTTGAAGCGAAGGGGTCAGGATTATTTTGCGATATTATACAGGACGAATTATTATTAGCTATAATTGCCTCGAAACTTGCAAAATACATTTTTAAAAATTTCATAAAGCATTCTGTTGATACGAGTGGTGATGACATAGCCAATTTTCCGTTAATACGTAGTATCGGACATTTTGCGCATGAGCTAATTGCACTTGTGACAAATATTGTAAAAACGCAAAAAATGAATCCAAGATATGATTACGCTAGCCATGAGCAAATTGAAATAGACAAATTGGTATATGAGGCTTACGGTTTTAGTACTGATGATGTTTTGGAAGTTGAGAATTGGTTTGCTCGTCGTTATCCAAGATTATCCACCGCCCAAAAAGCAAATTTAAGGGCAATGGGCAAAACTGATGATTATCTCATATTATATGGATTAAAGTAGGAGGAAAAATGAACTATTGGTTAATAAAATTCGCACCGTTCCGATGTAGCTGGAACGACATACTGCGAATGGGGAAATTTGAAATATATTCTGTAAGGAACGTCCAGGCGCGGAACAACCTTGCAAAAATGTGTATATCCGATGAGGTGTTATTTTATCACAGCCAGGAAGGAAATTGTGTAATGGGTAAAATGAAAGTAATTAAAGAGGCTCACCAGGATCCGACGACCGCAGACAATAGATGGGTTTCTGTTACATTTGAGCCAATAATGAGTTTAGAAAAACCTGTACCACTTTCAATAATTAAAAGAATTGATGCTTTGAACGGAATAAGCTTGGTTAAGCAACCAAGATTGGCAGTAATGCCGATAAGCAAAATGGAATTTGAAGAGATTTTAAAAATAAGCATTTAAAAATATTTCTTATGCCAATTATTTTAGACCTTCCCGAAGGGAACAATCCCGATTATTTAAATCTCGATGCCTCGATCTATGATGAATTAAGTGATTACAGGCATGACAATGAAGATTTGAAAAAATGTATCATTGATACGGTTGACAGCCTGTTAAACCAGGTCAAAGGCCCCGACAACATGTACAGGCCTGTTTGTTTGCTGGGAAAAATCCAGTCAGGAAAAACACGGGCTTTTATTGGGGCCATTGCAAAAGCATTTGACCGGGGTATCAATACAGTAATAATTCTTACAAAGAATTCAACTTTATTGGGTCGTCAAACCACGAAAAGGTTAGAGAACGAGTTACACTCAATACGTGCAGGAAGATCGGTTGCTGTCAATTATATTACCGATTTAGACAGCCTTGAAACACTTGGCCGGGCAGAAATCGCCCAAAAAAGGGTGATAGTTGGTATTAAACACCACAAAAACGTGGAGAAGATCATCAATTACATGATCTTACAGAATCCGGCCCTTGCCCAACAGCCGATCTTGATTGTTGACGATGAGGCCGATGTAAGTGCAATTGGCTACCGTAGAGTATATGAGAATGTTCCCTTTGAAACGCTTCCCGAGGAAGAACAGACCAGGATAATAGAGGAATATGTTAACCGTAATGATTCAGAACTTCCCATGTCTGTCAGGAAGGAGAGGATTGAAATGCTGCAGGTAGCAGAAAAGATTGATGTTTTACGTAAAAACCTGCCCGAGCATTATTACTTACAGGTAACAGCAACACCTGCCTCCATCTTTCTCCAACCGGAAAGAATTGTCATACAGAATTATAACGATGATTATTCAATTGAAGAGAGCGCTAGGGCTCCCCTGATGGCAGACAAAACCATTCTTTTGCCAATTCATGAGGCATATATCGGAGGAGAGTTTTTTTTCCTGGAAGAGGAAAACCCTGAAAGTATGGCTCAATTTTGTTTTAGGGAAGTTGATCCTGATGAACTGACGTTTATGTCGCACAGGGATCAAAGACACATCAGAAATATTTTTAAAAGTGAAAACTTCCCGGGCCTAACGGAGTTTGTAGACAATATTTTGTTGACAGTTGCTGCTAATGTTGCATCCATACTTCATTCGAATGGAGCATACCTTGAAAGATTCAACCGGGAGCCTTTGATTTTGTTAAATGCTATAAAAAACAATTTGGAAGGATTTTCAGCCATGATTCACACCTCTACGGCAATGGGTGTTCACAGTTATCAATCGGAATTGGTTGAATCCTACATTGCTATTTGCAAGGAAATTGTAATCAATAACCCTGAGAAATTGATAGACAGGTTAAAGGTTAAACTTTCAGATTATTATCATAAGTCCATTCTTGAGTCTTTTAAATTATTTAAAAACCACGCAGATTATAATAATTCAATACTTAAAGACCTGGACACCATTAATTTCGACTTTGTATTTACATGCTATCAACAAATATTATTCGCCGATCATATTCGAGTTTTTACCATAAATTCCGAAGCACAAATGGAAGCCAGGATCGACCAGGAAAGCGGCGAACTCAAACGTGATGTATTGGCAAATATATACATTGGTGGTCAATCTTTGGACAGGGGGATAACATTGCAAAGAATGGTGGGTTTTTTCTATGGAAGGGAGCCGCTGGTTGCACAACTTGACACTACCCTGCAACATGCACGCATTTATGGAGCCCGGAAACCAGAGGATTTGGTGTTTACAAGGTTGTATTGTTCTATAAGTATTTACAACCGATTAAAAGAGATCACCCAAATTGACGGAGTTCTGAGGCAATCAATCATCAACAATGATGGCAACAATCGATTTGCAGCCATCGAACTTGGTGCAAACGGAACGATTCGGCCTACCAACCCCGACAGAATAATGATCTCGAATTGCATTAACCTGAAATCGTTTAAACGGTTTTTACCAATCGGGTTCAATACTCGGTCAGGTAATGCCTGTGAGCGTCATATGCAAACAATTGATGATATTATCACCCGTAACGAGCACAATGTAATACCCGGTTACAACAAGAAGGGACTATGTTTTATTACATGGACTGTTCTTGAAGAAATTTTTGACGAGTTCATGAAAGGAATGATCAGTGGAGAGAAATGGGATGCCGATCCTGATGTTAATAATTGGAATATTGATAGACTTGAGGCATTTTATCATATCATTAAAAATTCTTACTTAAAGAATGATGACCGAATTATTTTGAGTGTTAAAAGAGGCCGATCCATTAACCGTCTCCACATTGATGGACGGTTTATGGACACCCCTGAAACTGCCAGGACCGATACAGCAGAGATGAAAGATATTATGCTCATACATAATGTTCCCGGACTTTTCTTGTTTGAGCAGGAAGGGCTTGAAGATATACAAGGTGATAAAAACTATGGTTGGAATGGACAGCGCTTTTACTGGCCGTTACTCATGCTGCCAAGTTTGGGACGAAATATTATGGTTAGTTTAGATGCGTTTCAACGAGGGCAAGAGTTGGAAAATTAATGCTCTCATAGTTTTTACGATTGAATAAGTGAGGCTTTTCGTTAATCTGCGAATGATAATAGATACATGGAAAAATTTCTAGGCATGAATGAATTTTACAAAATAGCTGTAAGCAACATTTCAAAGAGAGGAGATACTGATATTTTCCCCTTCCCGATTGAAAATGCTCTGTTTTACGACAAACCCGCAGAGGTTGAAAATATTCTGCTGGAAATGGATAAAAATTATGACAGTTTGATAAGGACAGCGGCTGTTGACAGTATCAAAACCTCTATCCCGGTCGGATATACAGGATTCCGATGGGCAACGATGATTGATCCGGTTTGGAATGCTTTTTTATTGGCGGAAGTGCTGAAAATTTCCGGACTGATTGAAAAGAAACGGATTCCTGTAGAAGAAAACTGTGTGTTTTCTTACAGAATAAAGTATGACGAAGAGAGTGGCACCTTGTTTGACCGGGAGGTTAACTGGAAGGCTTTCTATCAAAATGCAGGTAAAATTGCTGCTGACTATAAATTCATTATCACTTTTGATATTGCGGATTTCTATAACCGCATCTATCATGAGCGGTTACGTGAGGTTTTAATTACTGATATTGGCGCTGACGGCAAAACGGTTGAAAGAATAATGGGAATAGTTTCCCGGATAGCCAATGGAAATGAAACTTCCGGACTTCCGATCGGCGGCAACGCATCCAGAATACTTGCCGAGGCTCTGTTGACCAGGGCTGATAGTTTTATGAAAGAAAATGGTATGAAATTCTGCCGTTTTGTGGATGACTATATCGTTTTCGCTGATTCTAAAACCGCTGCATACAACATTCTTAACCGATGCGCTGATTATTTTCAGAGGTCGTTGGGTCTTTCACTGCAAAAAAACAAGACCGCAATCATGTCTCTTTTTGAATTTCGACGGCATGTTAAAATGGTTTTTGACGAGATCGGGGGAGATAAGGATGCGGACCGGACCTCCATCATGAAACTGAATATTAACCTGGATCCTTATTCGGCAACTGCAGATGAGGCCCTGCGGGATATTAAGGATCATGTTGACAGCTACGGAATAATCAGGCTTTTGAAATCGGAATGCCGAAAAACCAAAATCAATCAGATGTTTGGTAAACAGCTTGTACAGGTAATTAAATACATGGATGAAAAAGATATCTCCGAGGCATTTGAAGTTTTATCAATAAATTTCGAAAAGTTATATCCGGTTTTCCCTGTGATCATGCGCACTGCTTATCGGAACCTTTTGAAATGCAATGATGCGACAATTCAAAATTTTATCAGTAAAGTTTCAGAACTGGTTGACACCAACTCTTATTTGATTCAAACAGGCAACAATGCCTCTTACGCAATTAGGGTTCTTTCTCTTGTGCAAAACGAACTTACTGAGCAGACTATCAGGAATATCTATGAGAGAAGTTTGCCTGATGGCAAAGATCCTTCTGAATTGATCAGAATGAATGCAATATATGCCATGACAAATCTCGGCAATTCAGGATGGATGTCATCCCGGCTGGATGAATTTCCGCATCCGTCCTCCTGGGAACGACGGGCAGTAATTGCCTCGGCGGCATTCCTAAGCAACAAAGGCAACAAATGGAATGAAACAGTGAGGAACAACTGCTTCTCTTTAGAAAAACTGCTGGCAGACTGGGCCGCTGAAAAGATTGCTGAAAAACCAAACTGGAGGCTCCCGCTATGATATCAGAAAAGAAGTTCGCAAAAGAACATCAATCATTTTGGGAAGAACATACGCCTTTTTTCAGGGAGTATTATGTTTCAAGCAACCTTCTGGGAAAAAAAATAGGTAAACCTATTGAAATACCTGAAGACCCTATGCAAGTCTATATAAACAACCTCATTGCAACTACTCATTTCAAAAACATAGTGGCAAACCCCGATTGTCCAATCGAACAGTCTTTAAAAGAAAGCATTCCGGTCATTGACGTATTTTCGAGAAAAAAACGGGAAAATTATTCCCTAACTGACGATTACAAGCAAATTATTACCATTCAGGCAGAGAGGATTGCTGGTCTTTATACAGGGAATCTTATTCATGATCCACCGTTTCGTGGTTGCGGTCTCATGTCAAACTGTAATGGCGACCTTATTTGCGGAACAACGCTCGTCGAAATTAAAGCAAACAGAGAAATGAACGGAAGAAAACCTTTTCGTCCGGAAGACTTCAGGCAGTTATTAACCTATTGTGCGCTGAATTATCTCGCAACTGACCGCTATGATATCCGGAAAATTCATTTGTTCAACCCGAGGATGGGATATTTATGGCAATCGGATCTGGAGGAATTTGTTTACCTGATCTCAAACACCACCATTGCCGACTTGTTTGATTCCATTGGCAATTATCTCTCAGAACTGTCAGAATCTATTGATTCAGCCATGGGATTTTATAATTCAGATTTTTAATCCAACCTTTGATTACGACACTTTATGATATACCCGGAAGAGTTCCCTGAAGACAGGAATAACGAAATAGCGGAGAAGAAGGTTTATCATGCAATGAAAAAAGCATTTTCACGCGAGGATTTTGACGTATTTTATGACAGAACTTTCAGCGGCAGATTCAAGGGGGAAAAACTTGATTATGAGATCGACTTTATAATTGCAGATCTTCGCAACAACAGATTCAACGGACTCATCTGCATTGAGGTTAAAGGGGGTATCCTTGAGTATAAAGCCAATGGCTCATGGTCCCAAAACGGAATGCTCCTGGAGAAATCACCTACCAAACAGTCAATCTCCTCAATGAATAGTCTTGTTAAGATAAGGTACTCTGAAATAGAAGAAAATATTTATTATCACTGGATGGTTTGTTTTCCCGACGTGATCAGTCCCGGCAAAGATAAATTACCTCCGAATCTTACGGAGAATCAACTAATAGACAACTATAAATTATCCACTCTGCGCACAACAATTATCAGTTATTTTGATAGTCTTGCTAAATCAAGTCCTGACAGAACCGGAATGGATTTGGGTAATTACAATAAGATTTTCAAGTCCTCACTGATAAGAGACTGTAATTTTATACTTCCTCTTGCAGCAAAAATAGATGTTAACGAAAAAACATTTATCCGACTTACGGCCAAACAGGGAGAAATTTTGCGAATGGTTCAGGATAATGACAGAATCATTGTAAAAGGAATTGCTGGTTCTGGAAAAACACTCATTGCAAGGGAGATAGCGCTGGAGTATTATGAAAAAGGGCTTAATGTGTTATTCCTCTGCTACAACAAGGTTCTTTCTCTTAATATAAAAGATTTTTTCGAATCCAGGTGTAAAGTATATGTGAAAAGTTTCCTTTGGAATCTTGATCTGGATCTTGATAGCCTTATGGACATAGGGAAATTGCAATATTTTGGACGCCGCTTAAATGATATGAAAATAAGCAAGGAGAACATTGTCAAAAAGGAGAATATGGTTAAAGTTGAAACATATCATTCTTTTGCATATTCCGTTATTGCAACAAATGATCCTGGCTGGTGGGATGAGCATTTCAAGGATCCTGATTTCTGGAGCTTTATCGTTCCCCTCAAAATCGAAGAAATTAATAAAACCGGAGGAGTTTCACAGGATTTTGACGTAATCATCATTGATGAGGGGCAGGACTTTATGGAAGACTGGTATACAACAGTTGAATGTTTTCTGAAACCGGAAGGAAAATTTTACATTTTCATGGATGAACTTCAGAATATAAACCTGGCCTGTGCTAGAATTCCCGGAAACAATAAGTTTACAAAAATTCGGTTAGATGAAAACTGCCGCAATACGAAACAAATCGCCTCAAAACTGACCAAAATCATCAAACAAGAGATTCGTTCCAAAGATGAAATGCCAAATGGGGATCCTGTTGTTATCGTACATTATCGCAATAATATCGACCAACAAACCAAAATACTCCAGGAAATCAGAAATCTCTTAGGGGAGGGTAACATGAGGCCCGATCAGATTCTAATATTACTGAATACTGAAAAAAGCAGTTCATGTCTGGCCGGAACGACAAGAGTAGATAACCTGCCTCTTCAGAAACTATCTGATGATGGGAAGTTGAACAACAATGTCGTCAATTATACTCGTATTAACACGTATAAAGGCCTCGAAGCAGATATTGTATTTATTATTGATACGGACAAAGCTGCATACGACGAAAAAGTATTTTACACACAAGCATCAAGGGCAAAACATCTATTGTATATTTTTGAAAAAATTGAATGAAAAAGGTTATATTCTCTATATCATGTATTTTCAAAGACTATTTTTGCGCCATTTGAATCGGATATCCATTAAACTGATTTGAAAAAAGTCCCAAAAAATTTCAACAAACTGGTCTCATACCGATTATTTTGCTCAGATTTGGAATCTGGCTGTAAATGATGGTTGACTAGGTCATCGAATTCGAACAAACTGATTACCTCACTCAAAAATCCCAGGCATAAAAGAAACGACATACCAGAGCTGGGTTTGAGTGTTTTCGTCATAACCTTCTTTTCAGGGCTCAGACTATGATAGGCCTTGATGAACTGGGTAGTTGTTTTCGCCTTGCTAAACTTTACGTTTTCGCCCAAAATTGGAGAAGTGAAACATTTTTGCTGAACTTGATCAAACAAGTTCCAGCTGTCATCCATGGTTGCTGTCGAAGCCCAATTTTCAATTCCCTCAGCCATTCTTTTGACATCCTCATCACCAATCAAATAGCTGTTATCAACCAATTGGCTGAACAAGGTGAAAATTCCCAACGGAGGCGCAGTTTTTAATTTACTGAACTGTAATAATTCGAAAGCTACAGCTGCCAGCAAACGATTATTCCCAACTTCACTTTCGATTTTTCGTCCGCCAGTGGTCAGGAGTTTTTCCAAGTAACAATGATCGCCTTCCCATTTTATCAGTTTTTTGGCTTTTTTCAACCTTTTGATCTCCTTATCAATCGATTTGAAAAAAGTTGCCGAATGCTCTTCGCTGAGGGAATATTGATCCTTCCCAAAAACCAGAGAGTACTGTTCACCGGAATATTTCAATACGGCAAAATATGGATTCAACTGATGAAATAGTGGCCGGTCTGGGGTTCCCCATTTTGTCTCGTAGAGCATTTCAAAACATTCGGCGAGTTGGAAACTGGGGAAATGGTATTGTGTAATCGTGTTATAAGGTTCTGATCTGTCCTTTATAAAATGATAATGGTTTTTTCTGAAACCTGCCATCAGGAAAGAACTTTCATTCTGTGAAAGGAACTTGACATTGAAATCATGTTCCAGGATAACCTTCATAAAATCATCCATGATTGCGTATTTATATACAACTGGTTTTGTTCATCTTTAATGTCCTTATCATTGCAGTGAAAGGATAGGGTGTGGACACTTGCCTATCCGCAGTCTGCTTGCCATCCTTAGTACAAAGTACAAGGCAAACGCCTATTACAGCGGTTAATCATGGAACGAAGATAGGAAATAATTTTTCTTGACCTTTCGTTCTGCAATTTTTTCGCAATACAGGAACCAGGATGGTATATGCAGCCAGGTAGATCAGCTGATACGCCACAGAACAATATCCGCCTTTTTTAGTTCAGCAGATAGTCCGAGCAGGTGCATTACTGCATACATGACCAAACATGCCAAAGCCAGCAATGAAATAATTTTCATCGCATTCAGCATCCTTCTCCTGTAATAGCCAACAAAATAGGCCAGTGAATTTAAAACTTTCATAATTTATGAATTTGGTTAGGATTAATTTACACGGATATTAAATTGTTCATCAACAGGTGTCATGTTGCATTCATTGACGATAAAACTGTTATCTGGTTTAAGGACACATTGGATGAACGATTTGTTGGCCCTGAATTCCATGGCCTTTACAACTGCATACTGAAGATCCGAGTCCAGCAGGATCATGCAGGGCAATAGTTGATCCCCATTTTCATGGTCAACCAGGCAGCATTCGTCCAGGTGTTTAACCCTGTCCTTCTCAATAATAATTTTACCGATAAGATACCGCTTGGCGAGTTCGTATTCCGAGGCTGCATCGGCAACCGGAAAGACGATCGCCTCCGTGACTTGTTGGTTTTGCATGATCTGTTTCAGGTCATACCATTTAATAACCGTGTAATCGGAAGAATTTGTCTTGCAAATTGCGAGTGAATATTTCTTCATATGTTTGGGTTTGTTGGTTTTCAGAAGAATATAGGTAAAAGCATTCTGCTACACACGACTATTTTTCTTTATAAACTGACACGATTTAATTTTTATTGAGCCGGTGGAAAAATGAATTTCAGCAAAGGTAAATAAGCACTACGCAATCTATTTATGTTGCCTTTTTTTGAGCCGGGAAAACAGCAAAATAACCAATTTGACCACTGTTTTTCCTCTCCATAAATACATTATGTTGGACCCCTTTACCTTTGTACCATCAAGTTTTAACAAACCTTTAAAAACTAAAACCTATGCACTATCTGATCTCTTGTATGGTATGCGGAAAGCAATATCCTCCTAATTTTTCCTGGTATATCTGCGACAAATGTAATTTCCGGGTTTGTCCGGGTTGTGTAGCTTATCACAAAGGCCCTTATTCTTCGGGAGGGAAGAAATGCAGCCAGTGCCAGTGGGGATATCTTAAGCCTGCAAAATAATCGTACGAATGTTTTTTGCAAATATCAAATCAAACGCTAACTAAAATTAACCAATGGATGATCTTGAAATAACAGACCTGAAACACGCAGGAGCACCCAATCAACAAATGGATCTGAATGGGGCACAGAAAATATTTGATACTTTACAAAGTTCAAAACATACGCAACTGTTCAATACCTTGATGGAACGTGCAGTGATTTACTCACGGATCAGAGTGGACTGGTATTATGCTGCTTTGGATGAGCAACTTGATCTGGATTATGACCGAACCGTTGCCCACGATGAATTTATCAGCTCCTGTGCGACGTTAAGCCAGAAGATGAAAGAAACCGGTGAAGATTCAAAATGGCGTTTTGCCATCGGGAAAGACCGCAAATCCATCGGGGATTTTGCATGTTTGCTGCATGCAGTTATCGGAATTAGAGCCAGGTAGTAACATCTACCTTTATGATGAAGTGACAGTGTCAGGTGGTTTATTTCTTTTATCCCGCTTTTCGACATGGTGATCGTACTTTCGTAGAATGTTCTGTAGGATTTTTATTACTCTGTCGATGACAAATGGAGGCCAAATCACTTCAGCTTTGTCGCCATAAGGAAGTACCGCACTGCGGACGAATTCCTCGTTGATGTTAACATCGGCGTAGATCACAACCCCATGGTCATCCCTGGCGATCACCTCCTGGGTTTCATTTATTTTCGTTGTAAGGATTTCGTCAGCAACAGAGTTGTCATAGAAAATGCGTACCCCATGGTTTCTTTTTGTAAAATCAAGTGCACCCACAGAATGTCGTAACTTGTAGTGAAGATTGTCCCTGAATTGTCTGTCGAAAGCAAAATATTGATCACTGGTATTTAAATTACTAATCCTGTCGAGACCATAAACAGCCTCCTTTTCATCTTCGGCACCCAGAACATACCATCTGCCAGCGATTTCCTTCAATGCGTATGGTTCGATAGTATGATTATGATGGACAGCAAACAAACTGAACATGAAAGTGATTCTTTGTCTTTCCACAATTGCATCATAAATAGGCGCAATCCATTCACTGCCGCTAAACTTTGTCTGTGGCTCATAAAAAATAATGCGCTCCTTTCCCGACATAGGTCTTTTCAGATCGATTTCAAGCCGCGACATGATTTTCTCCAAGGAATCTTTGGCATTTCTGAATGCAGCCGTGTTTTGAAAAAGTGCCAGTTGATTGAGTGCTCCATATATTGTCTTTACTACATCATCACTCATGGGGATATCAAAACTGACATCAGGGTCTGAATAATAGTAGCCCCCAACATCAGGTTCTCGATGGTATTTAATGGGTAGACCGAATGTATTTCTCATGGCTTCGAGATCCTTCTCGAACATGGAGGGAGAAACCTGAAATCCTTCTTCATCAAGGATTTCAAGTATTCTTGCTTTACTTTTTGGCACCTTAAGCGATTTTTTCAGAAAATTGTGAATGATCAGGTAGCGTTTATATGCGTTTTTATTTACGGGCATCGGATTGCTATTGGTAATCGTATATAAAAAGCAAAGTTAACGGAATAACCACAATGAATCAATCTATGTAACGTCAATAAAAGCATGAAAAATTCCAATATAAATAGATTGTGGAGTACCCGGTTATTTTTGCAATTCACAACAACATTAATTTACATACCATGCAAATAGACATGAATAGTCCAATCCTGAAAAGTATCAGCGCAGTATACGAAAAACGGGAAGATCTCTTTAAGAACCAGGATCTGCTTTCTGCCCTCGGAGAAGATCTTTCAGTTTTAACAGAATTTTTCGGAAAGGATCAGAAAGCAGCAGCATTACTTTCAGTCATGATCTGCAATGAGATCATGGAAGAGACGGAATCTATCAACAGAATCATGCGATTTTTAGGATTTAATCCCCTCGATTTCATTACGGTGAATTATTCTGTGACAGAACTCAGAAAAGATGGCTGGATAACGGTCAGTCCGAGGGACCGGCACTTTGGAAATCATACAGAGTTCAGGATTGCCGAAGAGGTGATGGAAGCTGTTGCTCAAAACGATCCAGGAAAATTAAAAATACCAATACCGGATACTCTGCCGGAAGTATTATCGGCTATCCGGAAAATCATCAAGGCAGATCGTTATTCTAATAGCAACTATCACAAAAGGGATTTTCTGACTGAAATTGACAGGTACTGCGTTTGTCCGTTCGTTGATAGGCTGTTAAGTGACAATAATCTTAACGAAATTGAAAAAATTATCTTGTTTTTATTCAGCGCTGAATTCATTCTTGGCCAGGAGGAGTTCAATTTGAGTGCTACAATGGAGACATTGACGGGCGATTCTTCGGAAACGCGCTTTTTGCTTTGTCAAATCAGGGATCACAGGAATGCAATTTTGCGTGACGAATACATTCGCTTTGCGAATCCCGGCTTAGCGGATTTATCCTCTGTGGCTCTGGGAGACAGGATACTTGCCGAACTCGGCAATGACCTGTCAGCAAGAGAAAATATAAAATTTGCTTCGAGATATAGTCAGATACTTTATCCTGATAAAATCCAGCAGCAGGAGTTGTCGTTTAATCCCGACAACCAGAAGTCGATCGATGAAATATTACGGTTTACGGCTCCTGAAAGCTTTGATGACATGGGAGGGAGATTTATTAAAAATGGGATGAAACCTGGACTAACCATGTTGTTTTATGGACTACCTGGTACCGGGAAAACCGAGTTGGTGAAGCAAATTGCCCGGCTCCACCAAAGGACGGTTTTGCAGATTGAAATTTCGCAAATCAAGAACATGTGGGTGGGCGAATCGGAAAAGAACCTGAAACGGGTGTTCAAAGAGTATCAGTCGGCATTGAACCATTTCAAGATCACACCCATTCTTTTTTTTAATGAAGCGGACGGGATATTAGGGGAAAGAAAGCAAACGCACAGTTCAGTTGATCAGATGCTGAACTCAATGCAGAATATATTGTTACAGGAATTGGAGGATTTTCAGGGTATATTCATCGCGACCACCAATTTAATTGCCAATATTGACAAAGCATTCGACCGGAGGATGCTGTACAAACTAAACTTTCAAATCCCAAATGAAGAGACTCGGTTTAAGATTCTTAAAAATGAATTTCCTGACATACCTACTTTATTGCTGCATGACATCAGCAGAAAATACATGCTCAGTGGAGGGCAGATACAAAATATCAGGAAGAAGTTTTTAATCGATAATATCTTGTTTGCCGAAACTACTGATTACAACATACGGCTGCTCCACCATGTAGAAGAAGAGACCCAGTTCAGGTCAAGAAAAAGGAGTATGATTGGCTTCAAAATAAATGATTTAGCAATAAATAAAGATTAAGTGCATTGATCCAGATGAAAGAATTGAAAACCTCTTGCCATTACGATCATTAAAAACGGGAGTTCCGCCCCCAAGGGTGGAACTCCCGAAACATCAGAAGTTGATCTTCTCTTCAGCTTCCGAGATGCTACCGTCGAACGATGACTTTAGAAAATCAATCACCTTCTTAACTCCAGGAGTGAAGCTGGTGGTGAAGACATTCCCATCGGAGTCATTCAGCCGCATGGAGCAGTTGAAATCATTGGATGAAATCTGGAAGCGCTCCAGTTCAGAGCGGGTTTGCACCAACTTGGCCCTTTTTTCGATGATAAGCTGGAGATTTTCAACCTTGAGGATCTTCTCCAGGAGAGTCAATTCCGGCTTTACAACTTTAACCGGTTCCGGCTTAACTTCTGCGACCGGCTCCGGTTTAACTTCGACAATCGGTTCCGGGATAACTTCTGCAACCGGCTCGGGAACTTCATCAACTGCAACTTCTTCGACTGGTTCAGTCTGAAATGAAGAGAAACTTGGCCTGACAACCATGATCTGTCCTGGCTGTGATTTACCGTTTGTCGGCTTGAGAACTGATGATAATTTTGACATGTTTTGCACTCCTGCCCTGGAGATTTATTTAGGCATCTGGCTCAGCCTGGTTTATGAAAAATTTATGCCAAGAAAAAAAATGGAATGAAAATTTTAAGCAAGTGATCAGGTCAGATTTTTCCCTTCAAAAAGCTGAATGATCCCAACGGGTGACAGACATCTGGGATGGCCACACCGGGAGTCACACTTAGCGAGAAATATTTTCATGAATTTACCTTTGCTGTAAATTTTGAGTAACGTGCGTGGGGTTTTTGGTACTTTTTCCTTCAAAAAGTTCCCCGTTTTCATCCGGTTTTCTTTTTGCCAAGCTGTTTCTTTGCCGGTGCATTAGCAAAGAAAAAGCAGTTTTCCGGGAGGTACGAATAATAAAAAACAGTCCCGGTTCTGGCAGTTCGGAACCGGGACTGCCTTCAATCACTAGGATGGATATTGATTGTTGTAATTTTCTTCATCCTCGAATGATGCCAGCGAATGACGGTAATCAGCTTCGCCACATGCAAAATGTTCGGCATGGTTGCCGTTTGGCCAGTAAATGATCTCTTCGCCTTTTTTAATCGGTTTTTTGCAGGTATAACATGTACTGGCGAAACGTGATGTCATTTGCCTGGGGTCCAGTGATCTTCCTTTGTAACTCATGTTTTTGGTGTTTAATTATGAATGAAAAAAGCCGTGAACTCCCGTCCACGGCTTGAAATTTATCTATCAGAAAGGTGCAACTTCTTCAGCTAATTCAGGTACCTGAACATCTTCTTCATCAAGGATGACTTGCTCAGTGCCCAGGATATATTCAGCAGCTTTTTCAGCCCGGGAAGCAGCCCACATGATCCATTTCTGATTGTCGCGGAGTGATGTTGCCCAGGAGTTGATGTAAGCATTTGAATTGCGCTGTCTGTTTTTTAATCCTGCTCTGTCGGCCAGAAAGGATGAACAAAGTTCTGCGACCAGCTCTTCCTTGGAATATTTTTCGTCGCCAAAATTGTTGTGGAATGCCTCAAACCGGTTCAATCTCTTCGGGTGGCCCACGCTGTGCGCACATTCATGATAAAAAATTCGATAATAATCTTCAGCCGTAGCATACTGGTTTTCTGAGGGCATGGTGATCAGATCAGCCACTGGTGAGTAACTTGGAGAGACGTCAAGATTGGTATAATGAATTTCAGGAATTCCTTTAAATCCTGAAATAATCTGTTCTGCTGGTACATACTGAGCGGATTTCCGGTCGATGGTCGCTTTGTCAAGCTCGGCAATTTTCTGCTTACCGGTGTCATCGAAGTGTGCCTGTTCGCTGTTGAAAATATGATAGTACCGGAGGATAAATTTGCTGTCTGTTTCCCCGGTACTGGAGTTTTTCAGGTCAGTTTTCTTCCAAAAGACAATCAGCGTGGACTTTTCGCCTTTGCGAACCTGGCCACCATTGGCGCGGATTTGTCCGAAGGTTCCGTAAACCCGGCTTTTAAACTGGTCATTTGATAAAATCAGGTAGTTGATTCCCCGGTAAAAATGGCCATTCAGACTCACCGGCGATGGCAAGTCCCAGAATTTCTGCCAACTTCCGGAAGTCTCCAGGTTGGCAATGATTTTTTCGGTAATAGCAGCATAAACTTCAGTATTGTTCATTTTAGATGCTTCCCGCCCGGAAGACTTATTTCGGCATCTGGCCCGCCAGTGAAAAATTTATGCAGACTATCAAACCGGAATAAAAATTCTGGAACAAATGTTCGGGTCAGATTGGCTTTCCAATCTGAATGAACCCGACGGGCGACAGTTCCATCAGGAGGTCGCATTTTGAGACATGACATTTTTATGAGGTTACCTTCGCATCAAATTTGAGTAGTATTGCGTTGGCTTTTTGCACCTTTTTAATTCAAAAAGCTGCCAATGAATCCGGATTTCTTTTTGCCAAGCGTTTTCTTTGCCGGTGATGTGTCAAAGAAAAAGCGTGTTAAAAAAAGAGAGCCTCTTTCAAGGCTCTCTTTTGCAGGTTGGGTTGTTTAGAAGGGAAGTTCGTCGGTGCTTTCCGGCATGTGATAATCAGTGTTGTCCGGGAAAATAGAAGCTTCTGTTTTTGGGGTTGCCGTTCTTTTTGGTTTGCGGGTACTTTTCTTGGGAGCATCTTCAACCAGGCTTGCCTGAGGTTCCGGCGTTTCAACCATTTTATTTACATATGCCGTGTATCCGTGGCCGAAACTGTCTGTATTTTTCAATTTCGCTACTTCGAAAGTGATGTAATCTTCACCGTTGAACACATGAGAGAGCTTTGCAATTTCTGAGAGTTTGAAACTGAATTTTACGATTGATAAATTCGCGACCTGGGTGCCTTTTCCGATGTAATTTTTTTCAAATGTTTTCATGATTGAGATTTTTAGGGTTAAATTATGTGCATGAATATTAAATCTCATGGAGGGGAAGTCAAGGAGGAATTGGAATACCGGAGTACAATGAGGATATGCCGAGAAAATCCTTTACTTTCCTGTTTTCGGAATGAGATTATTCCTTTGCATAGAAATTTTACTCTTTTTCATCTCAATCTTGCAAACATGTAGAAAAACGTATCGGAAATGAACAGTCGCTGAATTAAGCGGGAAAAGTGGTGGAAAACTGGAGGGGAAAGGGAGGAAGGCAACTGGTGGGATTATCATTTTTGAGGAGTGCCCTATACCATAGGTTGGCAAAGGACTAGCATGGAAATAGGTTGAAACATTGGATTTGCAAAGATGAATGAAGCTCCTTAGGAAACTTTCAACTCAATTGCAAGGAAAAGGAGGGGGATTCAATGCAGCTTTTTACTGTCTGCAATGAAGTTCATTTCAACTCTACTAATTTGCCTAAAACGGAATAAAGAATCATCTTGCGGGTAACCTTTTTATTCAGTGCAGCTTCAAGCATGCCGGCATAGGCATCAAGCTGTCCAATATAGATTCCGGCAAAGTGTTTGCCCCCTTCAGTTGTCACTTCGGTATAACTACCCGGATATGACTTGTAGTCTACGATAATCAGTTCATTGTCAAACTCCAGCACGAGATCTGCCGTGCCTGCCATGATACATTTTCCAGCCCAGTTTCGCATGGGGAGTTCGCGGTAAATGTTTGTTGGGTTAAGCTCTTGAACCCATTTTGCAATCTGCCCCAAAAGATGGAGTATGTCCGCTGCATTCACCTGCCCAGTCAGGTTATGCCGTGAGATGATGGTTTCAATCTTCTCTGTGCTTGGATTTTCAGGCCATAGGTAGAGAATATCATGAAGACAATTTCCCAGCAAGGCTTCGTCCTCCAGTTTGCCTGTCCATATCCGATGGTTAAAATCGCCCACCGGCTCGACCTTCACGGGACGCGCCCCTTTGAGTTTGCTGGGCGAGAGGTATTTCGGTTGATCCTGGGCTATTGCCCCAACTTTTTCGAAATAGGACCCTGGCTTGTATTCATTACCTTCATATTCAGTGCTGAATATCGGACGATCGTCCTTCATTACCTGATAATTCACTTCCACATCATGGTCAAACAAGTCAGCAAACTGGTTAGCAGCCAGCTCCTTTGTTTTGTTTTTCAGGCTCCATGCAACGCCATGGCCGCAGGCAAGGATCATCCAGTCTGATTCTTTCTCTTTAAAACTGGTAGAGACAATATAATCTCTGGCCCTTGTCATGCCTACATAAAGCAGCCGGGTCACCTCATTCCTTTTAGACTGCTCGGCCTCCTGATATAGTGCTGTGGCTTTGATGGTCTCCTCATAACCAATTATTTTTTCCTTTCTGCCAAAAGGCCAGAAGCTAAAATTGATGTAACGGTTGAGGAGCGGATCCTGTATATTCAGAACGCCGTCCATTTTTACAGATGTTCTGAAGAAATCCTTGTGCATAAAACCGTCGTTGTACTGATAATCCAGGCTCGTCAGGATAACGAAAGGCCACTCGAGTCCTTTGGCCTTGTGATAGGTCAATACATTCACTGCATTTTCACTGGCAGAAGCAGCCTGGTTGCTGCGATCTTTGTTGTCGGACATCCACATCACAAATCCGATAAGGCTAGGTGCGATACTCAGCTTTACGCAGTAATCGTCATATTCCCAGGCATATTTCAGCACCTGCTGCATGTTGGCCAGCCGCTGTTCAGCGTTTCCCCATGCAGAGATATGCTTTCTTATCTCCAGCACGGCAAACATCTTCTCAATGAGCTCGGGTACTGAAAGGTGCCTGGAGTGACTGGCAAACTGATCCAACTGGACGATAAAGGGGTGTTCTTTTCCCCATTGCTGAATATAATGATAATAGGCCGACGAATCTTCCTCTCCGCGGGAAGGCGCACCCGCCAGAAATTCAAGTCTCGCTTCCAGCATTGATTCAGCTGTGATCTGATCGCTCTCTTTGATCAACAACATTATTTCCGTGAGGGATAGCGAGTTGGAGGGGTCTGCTATGTAGTTTAATAGATTGATAAGCAGGCGGTATTCTGCCTTTTCAGGCAAACCGTCCACAATGGCAGCCACTTCAAGCCCGTTATTAAGCAATTGGCCGGCGATCGCTTTTACTTCATCATTCTTTCTACATAAGACGGCAACATCAGAAGGCCTCAAGAGTCTTAACCCACCACTTGATTTATCATGGACCATTAATTCTTCATTGAGAAGGTTTTTGATCCGCTGGGCAAGATAATAACTGAATTGCTCCTTGTTCCCGGTGCCCTTGATTTTATTAAAAAAGTGCCAGTGCTGTACTGGCGTTTGACCATTTATGACGGCAAATCCTTCCTTCTCATCGCTCCTGACTGGGATTAGCCCAATCGTTTCCGCAGGAGAGAGAGTGACACTGTCTTCATCCCCGAATTTCTCATTTTTCCATTTTTCCAAACCTTCACCATCTCCAAGAATATCCTCTCGTCTTACCAGTGCAGAAAAAGACTGATCCTTCAGCGAGACTTCAAACATCCGATTGATCATGTTAACCAGTCCGGGCCTCGAACGCCACGAATTTTTGAGTAACCGAAGTTTCAGATGTTCTTCACTTTCCTTATAAAAAAGCTCCAGCAATTTGCTTACAAGGAGAGGATCAGACCCATTAAATCCATAGATAGCCTGTTTTGGGTCACCTACCCAGATGCTATTGTCAACGATTTCGGAGAGTTTCAGGAAAATAGCCAACTGAACCGGATTTGAATCCTGAAATTCATCAACCATGACAAGTTTGACGCTCTGCTTCAGTTCCGCTTGTACTTCTGGTTTGCCAAGCAATTCCAGGAATCTTGTCTCCATATCGGTAAAGTCAACCAACCCGTTCTCCCGCTTATACTCGTCAAACCTTTTTATACAATCGCGTACAATTTTAAAGACCAGTTTGATGTATTCAGCCATATCACTGAACAGGTCTGTGGACTGATAGATTGAGCCCAATATGCGAAGAAGGTTCAAAGAAGGCTGATGGGTATCATCTGTCTTATTAATAATATCACTGGCAACACCATAAATATCAAGCAATATCGGGTAGGTAATTTTGGAACTGCTAAGAGCTGCTTTCAGTTCCACTCCGCTCTTCTTTCTTCCTCCGTTGTTTGTATCAGGCAGGTTCTCAAGGAAACTGAAAACCAGATCCAGGTCACCTCTGATTGCTGCAAGATCTAACGAGACCTCCTCCCGGATGCCAAATACGGACCTTGGAAATTCAAGGGAGCGCACATAGCTTAACCCTCGTTCACTCATGTCGGTGATATTGTTTCTTCGGGCTTCCCCAATAAGGGTCCTGACGTGGTCTTTCCATTTATTTGGATCAGTCTCACTGATACCGCCTCCTTTATAGGTTTGGAACTGAAATTTCTCGCACAGTTCAGCTAATTGGTTAAGCTCTTCCACAGAGGGTATGGAGGAGATGGCTTGAGAAAAATAAAAATCGGTATCTTCATCAGAGAGTTCCCTGATTTCAGGAGAGAATCCGATCAGGTAGCAGAATTTCTCCATCAGGCGGTAACCCACCGAATGCACGGTTCCAATCCAAGCATTCTGCAATGCAATAGCGTCTTCCGTTTTGCCATTTTCGAGCAGTTTTGTAAAGGCGCGATGCCTGATCTCTTCCGCAGCCCGCTTTGTAAAGGTGGTCAGCATGACCTGGTCGCCCCGGCAGGTTCCATCATTAATAAAACGGTATAGTTCACTGGTAAGACTGTATGTTTTTCCGCTCCCGGCTCCTGCATTGATAAATGTTATATTTTTCATTTTGCTGTCGATTTCCTATTTGATCTTTCCTTTGAATAACTCCAAACCGCTGTATGATTCTGTGGACTTGGCCTTCTGATAGGAGTCGAGTGGAATAAGGTTTTGCGTCTCAGCATCATTATGGTATGCCAGTTCCTCGAGTTTGTTCCCGTCGCCTATCTCAATTTCGCCCTTGCTCAACTCTTCCCATCGGTAGCGGAAAGAGTTGCAGGTACGTGCAAGCACACCGGATTCAGAGAATGCCCCTTTGCCATCGGCAAGTACAACGTTTGGACCAATAAAAGAATGCCGACTGTACAGCTTTCCGCTGTCAAACATAAAGAAGGCTGTATGCGGCATGGTTTCAAGTAGTGCAAAGTAAACAGCCAGTTGGACATCTTTGCCCTCATCGATCTTTTTCTGGTATTTTTTATTATTTCTTGTCCACTTGAGATCAAAAATGAATTGTTTACCCTCCCGATTGTGAAGCACCAGGTCCATCTTTCCTGCCACCTTGCCGATTCCGGGAATCTCTTTATCAGCAGGAAATTCACAGCCGATCACGGTCAGGTTGTTTGCCCGGATAATCTCAAACAGGGATTTTATGGCAAATGAGTATTTTCTCACAAGCTCCTCATATTCGAATTTCATCTCGGTGAGAAGAAAAACCAGACCCTCTTCCCTGATCTTTTCATCCAGTTGCTGCCTTATAAACTCCCCATTTAACGCGAATGAAGTGTCATTGCCGTGTTGTGTCAGAATAGACTCGGTGGTTGCATGGGCAATGATCCCCTTTAGCGTGAAGAGTTCAGGCAGGGTAAAGGAGTTGCCGCTATTCAGCTGCCCCTTGTATTTGATTACCCATTCAAAAGGATGCTGGATAAGGGTATCGATGCTGGAGGCGCTCTCCGTTTCTCGTTTCTTCAGCTTGTCGGGGTTGTTGATCATCCACCGGAGTTTCTCTAATGGCAGGTTTGCTTCGTGGCTCATCTGGAATCCTGGAACAAATCCAGTAAGTACGTCTATGTTATCTTCAGTGGCGGTCACTCTTTTTGCACCTGGCAACATCGTCATGATCTCCGATAGCAGGGGGTGATAGGATACCTCCTCCCCATTTTGTTTATCAACGGTGACAAGAATGCATTGACCAACGGCTGCCAGAACCCCTCTCTTCTCCTTTTCATATGCGAGTTTAACCTGCTCTTGAGGGGCATAGAGTCTGAGACCCAGGTTGATCAGGAAATCACGCTCTTCCTGGGAAAGAAAACGATATTGCTCGGCTTTTATCATTGTGTTATAGCAATCGAGCCAAAGCACAGAATTCGGGTTTCCAAGGAGGCATGCAGGTGAAACAATGCGTTCCACTGCCTCAGCCTGTGCCGTTTGGTTCGGGAACGTGGCCGGCTGATAGATGCTTTCAATGATCTTCATCAGTCGGGCAGAGGTTATTTGCGCGTGCTCTTCCTGCAATTTCTTTAACAAGGCCTCTGAGAGTCTACTTAGATAGGCAAACTGATCTTTTTCCTCATCGCTGTGGTTGT